>Ga0055584_100000364_pt1 | contig 42901 bp, 42 predicted proteins | sample OSDHelmetaG_FD_58716 | JGI IMG/M metagenome (GOLD analysis project Ga0055584, IMG submission 58716) | Pelagic marine sediment microbial communities from the LTER site Helgoland, North Sea, for post-phytoplankton bloom and carbon turnover... | ecosystem: Environmental > Aquatic > Marine >...
GCGAGCTCCGCACCTTCTCCCGGCACCCACGAAGCTACCGGGGTCGGAAGACACAAGGGCCCGGCGTCCGTTCAGCCCTGGGACGTGTCGCCGTGGGCTTCGTGCTCGGGCTCGACGTGGATGTTGACCGACGCCGGCCCGTGGGCCGCGTCGATGGCGTCTTCGATGGCGTCGCACACCGCGTGAGCCGCGCTCACGCTGGTGGTGCCGGGCACGACCAGGTGCAGGTCCACGTGGAGGTGGCCGGCGGTGCGTCGCGCTCGAAGGTCGTGGAACTCTTGGGCGTCGCCGCCCATGGCCTCGACGATCGTGGCCTGCAGCGCCGCGCCCTCGGCGTCCGGGAGGGCGGCGTCCATGAGCCCGCTGACGGCGTCGCCCAGGATGTGGGCCGACTCCCGCAGCACGTGGAGCCCGACCAGCAGCGCCGCCAGCGGATCGAGCCAGGGCTGCTCGAACCAGACCGCCGCCCCGAGCCCCACCAGGGAGCCCACGGTGGTCGCGACGTCGGCCAGGTCGTGGCGACCGTCGGCTTCGATGGCTGGTGAGCCCAGCCGCTTGCCCTCGCGAACGAGCCACGCCCCCGCCACCGCGTTGGCGGTGGCCGCGCCGAGCGCGACCGCCATGCCCAGCCCGACCTCAGCCAGCGGCGTCGGCGAGAGCAGCCGGCCGACCGCCTCGAAGACGATGCCCGCGCCCGCGACCGCCACGAGCGTGCCCTCGATGCCCGAGGAGAGGTACTCGGCCTTGCCGTGGCCCCACGGGTGGCCTTCGTCGGCGGGCTGCGATGCGATGCGGACCGCCCACATCAGGCCCAGCGCGGCGACCACGTTGACGGTCGACTCCACGGCGTCGGCCTGCAGGGCCACCGAACCCGACAGCTTCCACGCCAGGGCCTTGGCCGCCAGAACGCAGACGGCGACGCCCAGCGCGACCCGCGCGGCGCGGCGTCGGGGGCCCCCGGACGTGTCGTGGCGCTGCAGGTCCATGGTCGCCCTCAGCCGGTCACGTCGAAGGGCGCGTCGCCGAACCGCTCGCCGTTGACCTGCACGCACAAGCGGTGGGTGCCGCCGTAGTGGGCCTCGTGCTTCGCCGCGGCGATCTTCGCTTGCAGCACGACGTCCGCCGACGCGCCGGGGGCCAACGTCAGCTTCTTGCCCTTGAACACCTTGCTGCGTTCGCCCCGGGCGCCGGGGCGAAACAGGACGGCGTCGACGCCCAACCGCTGGGGCTGGGCCGACTCGCTGGTGACCGTCGCGTGCAGCAGCTGCTTGCCCCCCGGCGAGAGCGTTGCGTTCTCCACCCGGACGCCCTCGACCCGAATGCGCGGCGGGACCGTGAAGCCCAGCAGCGCGAGCGCACGGGGGTTGCCCTGCTTGACGGGGTGCCGGCAGGCATGACGAACAACCCAGGTGCGGTCGGCCGCATCGGACTCCGCCGCCCAGCGCTCGCACAGGGTCAGCATGAACTCCAGGTTGTCCTTGGCCACGTCGCCGAGGTGGTTGGCCACCGAGCGGCGCACGTACTCCGACGGGTCGTCCTTGAGCAGCTCGAGCAGCTCAAGCCCCGGGGACGGGTCGGCCACGAACTCTGCCAGCCGGTCGCCCCAGGGCAGCCGCGGCCGCGTGCCTTCGGACACCCAGCGGCGGAGGTGCTGATCGTCGCTGGTGGTGAGGCTCCTCAGGTACGCGAGGGTCTGGTCTCGGTGCTGCACCAGGAACGGCCGCACGGCGAACTCCGCGGTGAAGCGCCGGGTGATCTGGGCGAGCAGCGGCAGCGCGACGTCGGGGTGCTCCACGCCGAAGCGGCCCACGTACCGGCTCACCGGCCAGCACATCATCCCGACGAGCCCCGGATCCGCGGCGGCCTCGGCTTCGGGGCGGTAGGTGGTGCCGGCGGCGGGGTGGGGCTCCCCCAAGGACGCCGCGAGCAGCGGCGCCGCCTCCGGGAAGGCGGGCAACCGGGCCGCCAGTTCTTCGGTCAGGGCCTCGACGCGGGCCTTGAGTTCCAACCCCGGCAGCCGCGGCACGGCCGCCGCCACGAAGCCGGCCTCGTCGAAGTCAGGCCACGCCCGTCCGATCGCCGCGCCGATGCGGCGGGCGCCGTCGGCGTTGAAGATCTCCTTGAACGCCGCCAAGGGCTACGAGGCGTCGGCGGTGTAGTTCAGCTCCACGGTGACGTCGACTGCACCGAACTCGACGCTGCTGCCGTTGCCGTCCACGGTCAGGTCCCAGTCCGTGGCGCCGCGGGAGAACTCGTTCATGCGCAGGCCGGTCTCTTCCAGCATCCAGTCGCACTGGATCGTGCCGATCTGGTCCGTGTCGCCGTCGTCCAGGTCCACGCTCCCGGAGCAGTCGGTGCCCCAGTCCGCCATGGAGCAGGTGAAGTCCCCGAACCAGACGTCCCCGATGCGCTCGACGCTGCCGGTGCCCGTGCAGACGACGTTCTTGCCGAAGTCCGTGAACTGCAGCAGGGCCTCGACCGAGCCGCTGAAGGGGCCGTCGTTGCCGTCGTCGTCGTCGTCGCTGGCGGCGTCGTCGTCGTCGTCGCTCCCGCTTCCGCTGCTGCTGCCGCCTCGGCGCGGCGGGCCGCAGGCAACGAGCGCCAGGCCGAGGAGAGCGAGGAGGGCGAGCAGCAAGGGGGTGCGAGGCGTGTTCATGGCGGCGGACCGTACCAGGGCTCCCCCGAAGATCCAGGGCCGATTGGAGCCGGGAGTCAGGGCAGGCTCACCACCGGGAACCGGTCCGGCTGATGGAAGTCGGGCTGCGGACCCGGCAGCGGCGACCAGGCCAGGTACGTGCGCTGCGACGCCCCGAAGATCGCGAACGCGTTGAGCCGGTGGGGGCCCTCGGGCAGCAACGCGCGGGGCACCCGGGCCTCCCCCGTCCACCGGTCGCCGGCGATGGACGCGTCGAACACCAGCTCGGGCCGCTGGTCGGTGGCCTCCCGCACGCCGGTCAGCACGAGGACCAGCTGGTGGCCGTGGGGACCGAGCTCGATCTCCACGTAGCCGGCCGGCCCGGCGATGAACACCTCGACCACTTCGTGGTTCCACAGCCCTTCGGTGACGCCGGGAGCACCGTCGGGAGCAGGGTCGTCGTGGAACGGGGCGTCGACCGACAGCACGAGGTCGCCGTCGTCGCGCAGGGTCACGGAGCCCCCCTCCGCCGCCGGCTCGCCGCGCCAGTCGGTCGCGATGTCGAGCCGCACGCTCAGTTCTTGCGAACCAAGAGCATCCCGTCGCGGACCGTCAGCAGCACCTGCTCGGTGCGGGGGTCGTCGCGCACGTGCTCGTTGAACGCGACCAACGCGCGGTCCGTGTCGGACTCGGGGTTCAGGACCCGGCCGCTCCACAAGACGTTGTCGACCACGATGAGCGCGCCCGGCGGCATCTTGGGCAGCAGCTGTTCGTAGTAGTCGACGTAGCCCGACTTGTCGGCGTCGATGAACGCGAAGTCGAAGGGCCCCTGCAGTCGCCGCAGCGTCTCGTGCGCGTCGCCCAGTTCCAGGCTGATCTTGTGACCCCAAGGCGCCTTGTCCCAGTACCGCCGCGCCATGGCGGTGGTCTCGGCGTTGGCGTCCAGGCAGACCAGCGTGCCGCCTTCGGGCAGGCCCTCGGCGATGGACAGCGCCGAGTAGCCCGTGAAGGTCCCGATCTCGATGGCGCGCTGGGCCCGGCTCAGCTGGACCAGCATCTTGAGCGTGCGCCCCTCGAGCGGGCCCACCTGCATCTGGGGCATCTCGGCCTGGGCGTACGTCTCCTCACGCAGGGCGTCGTAGAGGCCGGCGACGGGGCTCCCGACCGAGACCGCGTACTCCTCGATTTCGGCCGGGACGATCTTCAACATCAGGTCAGCGCGCCCAGGAGGTTCCGCATCGAGTCCTTGGCGTCGCCGAAGTACATCCGCGTGTTGTCGCGCAGGAACAGCGGGTTGCCGACGCCGGCGTAGCCCGCGCCCATGCCGCGCTTGAGCACCACGACGTTGGCGGCGTTCCACACCTGCAGGACCGGCATGCCCGCGATGGGGCTGTTCGGGTCGTCTTCGGCGTCGGGGTTCACGATGTCGTTGGCCCCGATGACCAGCACGACGTCGGTGTCGGGCATGTCGCCGTTGATCTCGTCCATCTCCAGGACGATGTCGTAGGGCACCCCGGCCTCGGCGAGGAGCACGTTCATGTGGCCCGGCAGGCGGCCGGCGACGGGGTGGATGGCGAAGCGCACGGTCGCGCCGCGGCCCTTCATCGCCGTCGTGAACTCGTGCACCAGGTGCTGCGCCTGGGCCACCGCCATGCCGTACCCGGGCACGACGACGATGGAGCGGGCATCGCCCACGATGCCGGCCAACTCGCCGACCTCGATGGGGCTGACGTCGCCCACGTGCTCGCGCGCGGGGCCCTTCGCCGGGCCGGCTCCGAAGCCGCCGAACACGACGTTCCAGATCGACCGGTTCATGGCCTTGCACATGATGTAGCTGAGGATGGCGCCGGAGCTGCCGACCAGCGCGCCGGTCACGATGAGCAGGTCGTTGCTCAACATGAAGCCCGCCGCCGCAGCGGTCCAACCCGAGTAGCTGTTGAGCAGGGACACGACGACGGGCATGTCCGCGCCGCCGATGGCCGCCACGAGGTGCCAGCCGAGCACGCCGGCGACGACCGTCAGGCCGACCAGCATCCACATGCCGTTGGCGGTGCCCGCGTGCAGGAACTTGCTGCCCACGGCGACGATGGCGACAAGCATCGCGAGGTTCAGGAAGTGCCGTCCCGGCAGCAGCGTCGGCTTGCCCGACACCCGCCCTTCGAGCTTCGCCCACGCCAGGACCGAGCCGGTGAACGTGACCGCGCCCAGGGCCACGGCCGCGTAGATCTCCACGGAGTGGATGAGGTCGTGGTGGCCGCCTTCGGGCCGGCTGAGCCAGGTGCTCATGCCCACCAGGACCGCGGCGAGCCCGACGAAGCTGTGAAGCAGCGCCACGAGCTGCGGCATGGCCGTCATCTCGACCTTGATGGCGAGCCGCGCGCCGACCACGCCGCCAATGGCGACGACCGTGAGCACCAGGGGCATTCCGCCGGCCTTGAGGCCGGGGAGCATCAGCGTCGCGATGACCGCGAGGGTCATGCCGATGATGCCCTGGATGTTGCCGGCGCGGGCCGTCTCCTGGTTGGCGAGGCCGCCGAGGCTGCGGATGAAGAGCACCGCGGCGACGACGTAGAGAACTGCGGGGAGGTTGCCGAACTCCATGGCCCTAGCCCTTCCGGAACATGCGGAGCATGCGCTGGGTGACCCAGAACCCGCCCACCACATTGATGGACGCGACCAGGATGGCGACCGCGCCGAGGATGGCGGCGAGGTCGAAGGTGCCGCTGCCAGCCTGCAGGAGGCCGCCGACGATGATGATCCCCGAGATGGCGTTGGTGACGGCCATCAGCGGGGTGTGCAGCGCGTGGCTGACGTTCCAGACCACTTGCCAGCCGATGAAGCAGGCCAGCACGAAGACCGTGAAGTGGCCCACGAACTCCGACGGGGCGTTCAAGCCGAGCCAGGTCAGCGCGACCGCTCCGACGAGACCGGCCACGGCGGCAACCGGCGCCTTGCTCTTGGGCGGCGGCGGCGCGACGGCCGTCGGCTGGGCCGGCGCCGGAGGCTTCGCGGAGACCTGAATGGGCGGCGGCGGCCAGAGGTTCTCGCCCTCGTGCAGCACGACCGCGCCGCGGACCGCGTCGTTGTCGAGATCGACGCTGTAGCCCTCGGCTCCACCCATCTCGTCCAGGAGGTGGCAGACGTTGTTGCCGAAGAACTCCGAGGCGTGGGTCGGCAGCCGCGAGGTCAGGTCGTCGATGCCCAGGATGTGGACGCCGTGAGCGACCGTGGCCTTGCCCGGCTCCGTGAGGACGCAGTTGCCGCCGGCCGGCGAGGCGAGGTCCACGATGACGCCGCCGGGCCGCATGGCCTCGACCACCTCTTCGAGGATGAGCTTCGGTGCGTCGCGGCCCGGAATGAGGGCCGTGGTGATGATGATGTCGATCTCCTGGGCCTGCTCCAGGAACAGGGCCATCTCGGCGTCGATGAACGCCTGGGACATGACCTTGCTGTAGCCCGAGGAGGTCTCGCCGTCCTCTTCGATCTCCACCTGCAGGAACTTCGCGCCCAGCGACTCGATCTGCTCGGCGACCGATGCGCGCGTGTCGAATGCGCGGACTTCGGCGCCCAGGGAACGGGCCGTCGCGATGGCGCTGAGGCCGGCGACGCCAGCCCCGATGACCAGGACCTTGGCCGGCGGCGTCTTGCCCGCCGCCGTGATCTGTCCGCCGAAGAAGCGGCCGTAGACGTTGGCCGCCTCGAGCACCGCCCGGTAGCCGGCGATGTTCGCCATGGACGACAGGACGTCCATCTTCTGGGCCCGCGAGATGCGCGGCACGGCGTCCAGGGCGATGACCGTGGCGTCGCGCTTGGCCAGCGCGGCCCGCAGGTCCTCGTTCTGGCCCGGACGCAGCAGGGAGATCAGCGTGCCGCCCTTCGGCAGCAGCTTGACCTCGGCCTTGCTGGGCTCGTTGACCTTCAGGACCGCGTCCACGCCGGCCCACAGGGCCTTGGCGGTGGGCACGATTTCGGCGCCTTCGGCTTCGTACTGCGCGTCGGGGTAGCTGGCGCCTTCACCGGCGCCGGCCTCGATCGCGACCTCGAATCCGAGCTTGTGCAACCGCTTGACCGTGTTCGGAGTCGCCGCAACGCGACGCTCTCCAGCCAGGGTCTCGCGGGGGATCCCCACCTTCATCGACGGCCTCCAGGATGCAGTTGGGCGCGGGCCGGGGACCAGCGCGCGCGGAGTGTAACAAGCGGAGCGGCGCGCGGGGCCCGGGCCGGGTCCACTACCCTGGCCTCGTGAACGGCCCGCCGCGATGAAGAAGATGGTCCTCCTGCTCGCCGTCGTCGCGGCCGCCGTGCTGTTCGTGCCGGGCGGCACAGGAACCCCCACCCACACAGTCGTTCGGGGCGACACGCTGGGCGTTCTGGCCCAGCAACACGGGCTGACGGTGGCGGAACTGCGCGCGCTCAACGGGCTGTCCGGCGACCTCATCGAGGTGGGCCAGGTGCTCAAGCTGGGGACCGGCGGGCCGGCGCCGCGAGATCGGCTGATGGCCTGGCTGCGGCCCGAGCCCGAGGTCGAGGCGCCGCCCGAGGCGGTGGCCGCGGAGTCGACCCGCCGCCCCCCCGCCCGCAAGGGCACCCGCGCACCGCGGGCCGGAGCGGAGGAGCCCCCACCGACCGACGAGCCCGAGGCCCCCTCCTACGCCCCCCTGGGCCGGCCACCGCCCAAGGCGTGCCTGGACGACACCACCGTCGCCGGCGCCAGCATGGCGCGATCGGTGGGCCTCGAGCCCGACCAGATCAGCGCGGCGGTCCGCGGCTTCCAGGGCCAGACCCTGCGCTGCTTCGGGGAGAAGGACCTGTCCGGCACGGTCTGGCTGGATCTGGTGGTGGGCTGCGACGGACGGGTGCGGCGCAGCGCGCTGGACCGGCACAACACCGGCGACACCGAGTTCGCCCTGTGCGTGGCCGACGCGATGTCCTACGCCCCCTTCCCCCCCCACGCCCGGGACGAGGTCGAGTTCTCCGTGCCCCTGGTCTTCACCGCGCCGTGATCCGCGCCGTCGTCATCCCCGCCGCGGGGCTCGGCAGCCGCTTGGGCGAGCGAACCCGGAGCTGCCCCAAGGAGCTCCTGCCGGTGGGGGGCTGCCCCTTGCTCTGGGGCGCCGTGCTGGAGCTGCGGGCCGCTGGGGTCACCGACGTCGCCGTGGTCACGCGCCCCGGCAAGGCCGGCATCGCCGAGTTCGTGGCCGAGCACCTCCCCGACGCCGCGCTGGTCGAGCAGCCGGCGCCGACCGGGGTGTTCGACGCCGTGGAGCGGGGCCGCGCGGCGCTGGGCACCGACCGCCCGGTCGTGCTGTTCCCCGACTTCGTGTGCCTCCCGGACCAGGACGGGCTCGCCCGCCTGCTGGCCGCCGACGTCCCCCGCGAGGCGACGGTGTTCGGGCTCGTGCGTCGGGGCGAGCGGCCCATGGGCCCCAGCGCGTCGGTGCAGGTCACGGGGCACGGCGTGTTGCGGATCGACGCCGTCGGGCCCGCCGCCGACCGCGGGCTGCACACCGCCCTGGCCGAGCTGCGGGGCTCGGAGCACACGCGCCGGCTCGGGGTCGACGACCGCGGGCTCCTCCCGCTGCTCCAGGGCCTCGCCGCCGACGGGCTGCTCTTCGGGGTGGAGCTGGGCGACGTCCTGGACCTGGGCGTCCCCGACGGCCACGACGACGCCCAGGCCCGGTTCGCCGACGGCCGCGCGCGCTGGCGGGCGCGGCCGGGCTGACCGCTCGCGGTCCCGAGGCCCTACACTCCCCCTCGGACGGGAGGGGTTCGTGCAGGACCTTCTGGTGCTGGCCTCGATCCCGGCGGCGGTGCTGCCGGTCTTGGGCTTCCTGGCGCTGATCTGGTGGCTGGACCGGTTTGACCGGGAGCCCGTCTGGCTGCTTCTGTTGGCGTTCGGCTGGGGCGCCGGCATGGCGGTGCCGGCCGCGCTGTGGGCCGAGCAGGCCCTGGTCGACAGCATCCCCTCACTGTTCCTCGCCCCCCTCGTCGAAGAGCCCATCAAGGCGCTGGCCGTGCTCGCCATCGCGGCGACTCGCCACTTCGACAACACGACCGACGGGTTCGTCTACGGCGCGGCGGTGGGGCTGGGCTTCGGCATGACCGAGAACGCCGTCTACTTCGCCGAGGAAGCCCGCTCCGGATCCCTGCTGGGCTGGGCCTGGCTGGTCGCCGTGCGCAGCCTCTACGCCTCCTTGATGCACGCGGCGTCCAGTTCCGCCCTGGGGGCGGCCCTGGGCTTCAGCAAGTTCCGGTCCCCCACGATCGCGCTTCTGGCCGTCCCCGCCGGCGTCGTCGCGATGCTCGCCATCCACGGGCTGTGGAATGGGTTGCTGCAGGCCGGGTCCGCGGGCCGCGCGCACCTGGGCCTGCTCGACCTGGTCCTCTTCCCCCTGGAGCTCGGCATCCTGGGGGCCCTGTTCGCCTTGTCCCTGCTGGACGAGCGTCGGATCCTGAGGCGCGAATTGGACCCCGAGGCGGCCGCGGGGGTGCTGCCCCCCGAGCACGTGCCGATCTTGTCGAGCCTGGCGGCGCGCCTCCGGGACGACTGGCTGCCGCCCGGCGTGGACCAGGAGGCCTACATCGCGGCGGCCACAACGCTGGCGTTTCGCAAGCACCAGGCCCGGGCGCGGCCTGATGCAGCTCGGGATGACGACATCGAGGCCTGCCGCCGCGCCCTGACCGAACTCAACGGCGGGTAGCGGACGGGGGCCTCAGCTGAGGGCCCCCTGCAGGAACGGCAAGGCGTCGGCGAGGAACAGCTCGGGGCGATCCACGTGGGCGAAGTGGCTTCCTTCGTCGAGCCACGACAGGGTCGCGCCCGGCAGCAGCGCCGCCACCCGGGGCCCCACGGACGGCGGCACCATCGGGTCCTTCGGCACGTAGACCAGCCTCACCCGCTCGTCGAAGCGCTCGGTGCGGGCCCGGAGGCGCGCGCCGAGGCGGGCCATGTCGCCGGGGTGCAGGGTGCGGTGCAGCATCCGCGCGAACGCGGCGCGCCCCTCGGCGGTGCGCAGGGGGGCCGCGTACGCGTCGGCCTCTTCGCCCGACTTCAGGGACTCGTCCCAGTAGTGGACGTTGTCGAACGCCCACTTGCGGGGGTCGCGCCGCACCAGCCAGTCCAGCACCCCGTAGGCGCCGGGGATCGACAAGGCGAGGCGCAGGGCCCACAGCCTCAGTTCGGGTACGCCGGGCGCGTGCAGGACGACGAGCCGCGAGAAGCAGGCAGGGTCCTGCTCCATCGCCCACAGGCTGAGGTACCCGCCCATCGAGTTGCCGATGCACGGGCAGCCCACGATGCCCAGCTCCGCCTGCAGTTCCCGGATCAGCGTCGCGGTGCCCATGGCCGACCAGTCGCCCCCCAGGGGCGCATCGCTGCGGCCGGCGCCGGGCAGGTCGGGGGCGTAGACCGTGAAGTGCTCGGCCAGGGGCGCCAGCACGTACCGCCACGAGTACGACGAGGTCATCAGGCCGTGGATCAGGAGCAGCGGAGGCCCCTGCCCCATCGTCTTGACGTGGATCGACGTGCGCCCGAACGGCGCCGAACTCAGCTGGACGTCGTGGCCGTCGGCGTCCTCGTACGCGTGCGGCTGCCGGGGGGTCGGCGGCAGCTCCTGGTAGGCCCCGGCGTGGAACGGCCTGAACCCGGGCTCACCGGGAGCCGCGGGCCAGCCCATCAGTGCTCGCGCAGGGGCCGCTTCAGCGCCACCCAGCCCAGCATGGACGCGAGCCCGCCGAACGCCACGAACGACAGCATCGTCCGCAGCCCCGCGTCCCAGGACTCACCGGGGCCGTGGATGTCGAGCTGCAGGAACGCGAGCCCCCCCCCGGCCACACCGATGAGCGCGGCGCCGGCGATGAGGCCGGAGCCGAACAGCACGCCGTTCTCCCGGCGGGCCGACAGTTCGTCCTTCTTGCTCCACGCTTCGACGGCGAGCCGCAGGACGCCGCCGAGCATGATCGGGGTCGCAAGGTGGATGGGCAGGTACAGGCCGACGGCGAACGCCAGCGTCGGCAGGCCGACGATCTCGACGCAGGCGGCCATGGCGACGCCGACGAAGACCAGCGCCCAGGGCAGGTTGTCGTCGAGCACGCCGTCGATGACCAGCATGATCAAGTTGGCCTGGGGCGCCTTGAACTCGCCGCTGACGATCTGCTCGGAGAAGACCGCGAGCACGGTGCTCATGGCGATGGCGGCGCTGACGACGCCGATGATCTCGCCGTACTGCTGCTTGCGGGGCGTCGCCCCGACCAGGAATCCGGTCTTGAGGTCCTGGCTCGTGTCGCCAGCGATGGCCGCGGCGATGCAGACCAGGGCGCCGATGGTCAGCACCGCGACCTTCGCCGAGTCGGCGTCGTAGCCGGTGCCGAACATCAGGGCGCACAGCAGGACGGTCGCAATCGTCATGCCCGAGATGGGGTTGCTGCTGCTGCCGATGAGCCCGACGATGCGGGAGCTCACGGTGACGAAGAAGAACGCGAAGACGACGACCGCGACGCCGGCCAGCAGGCCCACGTTGCCGGTCTGGGTCTCGCCGTTGCTGGTCCACTGCATGAGCGGCAGGAACGCGGCCAGCAGGCCCATGACCAGCAGTCCGCCGCCCACGACCGTCAAGGGCAGCTCGTCTTCGGTGCGCTTGACCGAGGTGGGGTCCACCTTGAGGTTCGCCAACGCCAGCCGGAACGACTCGATGAGCGTCGGCGTGGACTTGATCAGCGTGAACAGCCCGCCGAAGGCGACGGCGCCGGCGCCGATGTAGCGCAGGTACCGGTTCCAGATGGTCCAGTGGTCCATCTCGGTGATGAGCAGCGTGGTCTCGGGCGCCACGGGGGCGGCCACGCCGGCCCCGAAGAGGTTGATGAGCGGGATGATGACCAGCCAGCCGACCGCGCCGCCGGCGAGCATCACCGCGGCCACCTTGGGGCCGATGATGTAGCCCACACCGAGCAGTTCGGGGGTCAGCGAGCCGCCCACCGCCGTGCGGTAGGAGGCCTTGTTGATGACGATGTCGGGCTCTTCGGCCCAGAAGCCGCCGAACTTCATCAGCGCCTGGTAGAGCCCGCCGAAGAGCATGCCGCCGAACAGCAGCCGCGCCTGGTCGCCGCCGGCCTGGGACGCGACCTGGACCTCCGCGCACGCGGTGCCCTCAGGGTAGGTCAGCTTCCCGTGCTCGCGCACGATGAGGAATCGCCGCAGCGGGATCATGAAGAACACGCCCAGCAGGCCGCCGATGAGGGCCAGCGGGAAGATGGGCCAGAAGCCGGGCGACTCGCCCCACAGGATGAGCACCGGCAGCGTGAAGATGACGCCGGCGGCCAGGGACTCACCGGCCGAGCCGATGGTCTGGACCATGTTGGTCTCGAGCAGCGTGCCCGAGCGCAAGGCGCGAAAGATGGCGACGCCGATGACCGCGGCCGGAATCGAGGCGGAGACCGTGAGGCCGACGCGCAAACCCAGGTAGGCGTTGGCGGCGCCGAAGACGACGCCCACCAGCACGCCGATGACGACGGCCTTGAGCGTGAACTCGGGCATGTTCGTCGACGCTGGCACGACGGGTCGGTAGTCCGTGCCTTCGGGGAGGACCTCGTAGGCCTCGGGCGGCAGGGTGTAGTTCAGCTCGTTGTCGTTCGCCAAGGGGCCCTCCGGTCGCAGGCGCGCAACGATAGCGGGGGCGCGCGCTGGTTGCGTGGGAGGGCTTCGACGGGCGAGGCTGCCGAGGCCGTCGCGGGGTCTCGCGACCGGTGGGGAGACCCCGTCGGCTCACGCGCGGGTGTGTTAAGAGGCTTCACGACCGCCGTGGAGGTGCCCATGACCCGTCTGCTCGCCTTGTTCGCCCTGCTCCTGCCCACCGCCGCGCTCGTGGCGTGCACCGGCTCGTCCGACGACGACGACTCCGTGGCCAGCGGCGACGACGACGACGCGACGGACCCGTTGCCCGAGCCCGCGGCCCTGGAGCCCACGTCCGACGGGGACTGCCCCACGTGGGAGAACGGCACGCACACGTTCAGCAGCGGCGGCACCCAGCGGACGGTGATCGTCGAGGTTCCGCCGGGCGGGATGGACGGGGCCCCGGTCGTCTTCTTCTGGCACAGCCTCGGGACCGACGCGCAGTACTGGTACACGAACTTCGGGCTGCAGGGCTTCGCCGCCGAGCACGACGCCGTGTTGATCGTCCCCCAGGCCACCGACGGCAACCTGTTCGAGTGGGACTGGGTCAACGGCACCGACGGGACGTTCTTCGACGACCTGCGCACGTGCGCCGTCGAAGCCGGAGCCGACGTCCGCCGCATCACGACGTCGGGCTTCTCGGCCGGAGCCCTCTGGGCGACCTGGCTGACCATGAATCGGGCCGACACGCTGGCCGCGAGCTACCTCATCTCCGGCGGCAACGTCGTGAACCTGCCCTGGTCGGCGCCCGCGGTGAAGATCCCGACGGTCGCCATCTCCGGCGGCTCCACGGACGTCTGGACGGTCATCTCGTTCCAGGACGCGACCGAGGCGTTCGTCGCTTCCATGCTCGCCGAAGACCAGTTCGTCGTGCAGTGCGGCCACGAGCTGGGGCACACGCCGCCGCCGGGCAGCCAGCAGTTCCTGTCGGACTTCCTGCTCGCGCACACCTACGGCGTGCCCTCCCCGTTCGAGTCGGGCGACGGCGTGCCGGACTGGTGCTGGTTGGCCGAGTAGCGGGCCCGGCCGAGGGGCCGGCGGAGGCCGGGCCGGAGCCGGAGCGAGCCCAGCGGGCTCGGGTCGGTGCGGACAGAGACCCCGCAGGCGCAGCCGAGGAGGCTCCGGGAGCCCCGGAGGCCGCCCGGGGGCGGCCGGAGGGTCCTGCCGGCGAGGAGTGATCGAACCGGGCGGCGGCGTCGCTACAGGGCGTTGAACTCGTCGCAGCCGAGCATCGGGAAGCACGTGCGGGCGATGACGCGGGTCGGGCCGCCGGCGCAGCTCGGGTCCTGGTTGATCGTGATGTCGCCGCAGAAGAACCCGTAGGGGCAGGCGTCGCCGTCGCCGCAGGGCGGGTAGCAGTCGCCGGGGCCGGTCTCGCTGTTGAGGCAGACCGCCTCGCCGCCGCACGTGGCGTGGCCCAGGTACTCGTCGTCGCAGTTGGAGATCGTGTTCTGGTCGTCCCAGACGTACTCGCCGGTGTCGACGGAGTTGCAGGGCGTGCAGAAGTTGCCGGGCCACGGGTCGCAAACGCCGGTGTCGCTGTTGCAGAACTCACCGTGCTTGCAGTCCAACTCGGTGCTCTGGCAGCCCCGCTCTTGGCACGAGTTGTCGTTGCACTGCTCGCCCGCGAGGCAGTCGCCGTCGTTGTTGCAGCCTTCCAGGCACTCGTAGGAGTCCTCGGAGTCGCAGAACGAACCGACGGGGCAGTCGCCGCTGGTGAGGCACTCGACGATCTCGCAGTCGCCGTCAACGCAGGCGGCGAGTTCGCCGGGCTCGGCCTCGCACTCGGAGACGTCGGCGCAGGAGTTGGCGTCGCGGGCGGCGGGGGCACGCCCGCACGCGGCGATCACCAGGCCGAGGGTCGCGAGGGCCGACAGAAGCAGAAGGAAGCGGCGCATCTAGAACAACTCGTAGGTGAAGTTGAGGCGGCTGCCGATGGGCGGCAGGCGGGCCAGATCGGTGAAGCGGACGACCCAGGTCTCGGCTTCCTCGTCGGCGACGTACTCCCAGGCGTAGAAGCCGTCGTCGAGGCCTTCCATGGGGATGTCCTCGCCGGTGGTGTCGTCGTCGTCCAGGGACAGCTGGATCTGGATCGTGTCGGGCTTGGGCCGGCGGGAGAGTTCGAACTCCTCCTGAAGGCGGGAGCTGAGCAGGCCCATGCGGGCGATGATCTCGGTGAAGTCGTCGTCGCAGATCGACGCGACCTCCCCGCCCATGAGCTCCACGAAGCGGACGTAGCGGTCGCCGCCGATGGCGCCGCCGCCGACGAGTCCGCCGTTGCAGTCCTCGGCCTCGCCGGTCTCGACGTTGTATCCGACCAGGGCGCCGGCGTTGACCGCGTCGCGCTCCCGCTGGCCCTTGAGCTCGCGGATGCGGTTGACGTAGTGGGTCACGGGCTGGCCCGAGGCGTCCTCCTCGTCGGAGACGAACAGGATGCTGAGCAAGGCGTCGTCCCGGAGGAAGCCGGCGTTGACGCTGTCGACGAGGGGGCCCCCGAGGGCGGCCAGGGCGGCGTCGAGGCCGCGCTCCACGCCGGCGTACTGCCAGGCCCCGACCTCAACCGCGTCGCGGAAGGACTCCGACGCATTGGGGGTGTCCGGGGTGATGTAGGGCGGGCTGCCCACCAGGCGACCCTGCTCGCCGCCCGGGTCGTCGGGGTCCTGGGGCACGTCGACGCCGGGCTCCCGCATGTCCGTCGTGGTGACGGCGATGTGGTAGTCGACGTCGGCCAGTTCGAAGAACTCAACGAAGGCGTCGAAGCCTTCGCCGACGGCCTCCTGCTCCTCCTGCATCGAGCAGGAGTCGTCGACCACAAGGAGGATGTCCACCTTGGTCGGCGGGTTCTGGAATCGGACCTCGGTCTGCGAGGGCCGCAGGACGACCACGTCCTGGCCGCAGGCGGAGCCAAGCAAGGCCAACAGGAGCACAGTGGGGAACGCGCGCATGCGCGGGAGGGTACCCGATGCCGACGGCGGCCGGTCGGGTCGTCGCGTGCGCGGGGTGACCGGGGATGGCGCGCGGTGGTTTGGGGGGCGACGGCTGGGGGGCGCGGGGGATTGGGGGCGTGTCGGGGGCCGGACAGCGGCGTGGCCTCGGGCGGCGGCGGACGATGCGGGCGAGGACGCCGCGGCTCGCCCGCATTGTCCGGATCGGGGGCCGGCCAGCCCGGCGCGGCGGACAATGAGGGCGAGGACGCAGCGTCTGCCCCCGCGATGTCCGGACCCGCGGCAGGCGACGAGGTCAGGGCGGCGGCGAAAGCCGGCCCGGGGGGGGCGGCGAACACCGCCCTCCCGGACCTCCTAGAACAGCGGGTCGGCGAACCCGCTGACCGCGTGGCCGTCGAGGCACCAGGCTTCGCCGCCGGGGACCGGCGTCGACACGTAGGTCGTGGGGTCGATGGTGACTTCGCGGAAGACCACGTCGACCAGGGTCGCGGCGAAGGGGGCGTCGGGGCCGTCCATCATGGCGATGGCCAGGTCGCCCTCGTCGGCGAAGAAGATTTTGTCGCAGGAGTACGACTCGTCGCAGCCCTGCAGCACCATCATGCACAGCGAGCAGTCGGCGTAGTTGGCGCCATCCACCGGGTACACGCCGGGCTGGATGGGGCCGAGGTACGGCTGGTACTGGAACGAGAGGATCTGGAGCTCGACGAACAGGCCGGCCACCGCGCTGCGCGACTGGTGGACGTAGACCGGGCTGAAGGGGTCGCGCACGTCGAAGAGCGTCTGCGAGTCGGCCTCGGCGAACTGGTCGAACGTGCACTCGACGTCGGCGGGCTCAGCCGGATCCTCGGGCTCCGTCGGCTCCTCCGGATCATCGTCGGGGTCCTCGTCGGCGGGCTCGTCGGGATCCGTCGGGTCCTCAGCGGGGTCCTCAGCGGGGTCGTCCGGGTCCGCGGGGTCCGCGGGGTCTGCGTCTTCCTCGTCGTCCGACTCGTCCTCGTCGCCCGCGCCGCCGCCGTTGGACCACCAGTCCCCTTCATCCTCGTCCTCGGGGGCCGTAGGCTGCAGCCCGTAGCCGCAGGCACCCAGCACGGGACCAAGGCTCAACAGGGACGCAGCAAGCAACAGACGAATCGGAACCATGGAGTCCTCCGGTGTGACCGCTGGAGCATCGCGCCCCCACTCCATCTCTGATAGCGATGCTTCTTGACCATCTCGTTTCGATTTAACGAATAAGGAGCCCCCGTGTCCCAGCTTGACCAGCCCCTCCCCCTTCCCTGCGGCGTCACGCTGCCCCACCGGATCGCGCTGGCCCCGCTGACCAACACCCAGTCCGATGCCGACGGCACCCTCTCGCCCGTCGAGGCCGCGTGGCTGCAGCGCCGCGCCGGTCACTTCGGCCTCCTGTCCACCTGCGCCACCTTCGTCTCCGAGGAGGGCCATGCCTGGCCCGGCCAGCTCGGCCTCGCCCACGACGCCCACCGGGACGCCCTCGCCCCCCTGGCCCGCGCCCTGACCGACGCCGGCTCCGTCCCCATCGTCCAGCTCCACCACGGCGGCAAGGAGGCGAAGCTCGCCCCGCAGCGACTCTCGACCGCCGACGGCGATGGGATCCGCGGCGCCACGCACGACGACCTGCATCGCGTCACCGCCGAGTTCGTGGCCGCCGCCGTCCGCGCCGAGCAGGCTGGGTTTGCCGGCGTCGAAGTCCACGGGGCCAACGGGTACCTGTTCACCCAGTTCCTGGCCCCCGCCGACAACCCGCGCACCGACGAGTACGGCGGCAGCCTCGCCGGGCGCGCCCGCTTCCTCCTCGACACCATGCGGGCCGTCCGCGCGGCCACGTCGCAGTCGTTCGCCGTCGGCGTCCGCATCAGCCCCGTCGACACCTGGGCCCGCCGGGGCCTCCGCCTCCAGGACTCCGTGCAGCTGGTGCAGTGGCTGGCCGAAGCCGGCGCTGACTTCGTCCACCTCAGCCTCCGCGACGCCGCGGGCCCGGCCCGGTTCGAGCCCGAACACAAGGCCCCCGTCGCCCGCGTGCTCCGCGACGCCCTGCCCGCTCAGGTCCCGCTCGTCGTCGCCGGAGGCGTCTCGACCCGCGCCGACGCGGTCCGCGCCGAGTCCGCCGGCGCCGACGTGGTCGCCCTCGGCCGCGCCGCCATCGTGCACCCCGACTGGCCCCAGGCCAGCCTCGCGCCGGACTTCGCCCCCCTGCAGACCCCGTGGGAGCCCGACTACCTCCGCTCGGTCGCAGTCGGCGAGCCCCTTCTGGCCTACATTGGCAACTTCCCCGGCATGGTCGTCGGGGGGGCGCCTCCGCGGGGCTAGGCCCGACCCGCGCGCTCAGCCCTTCAAGCGTTCCTCGAGGTCCCCCAGCGTCTTCGGCCAGTCCTTCTTGAGCAATCGGGAGAGGCCGCGGTCGGCCAGCAGCTTGTCGGCGTTCTGGCAGCGGGCGCAGTAGTTGGCGTACCGGATCCGCTGGATCGGCTGCTCGCAGACGGGGCACGGCTGGCGGAACTTCCCATGGACGGCCATGTCGTCCCGGAACGCCGTGACCTTGTCCGGGAAACCCTCGCCCACCTCCGCCGTCATGCGCTGGTGGTAGTCCACGAGCACCGCCTTGATGGTCTCGTAGAGGCGAACGACTTCGTCGTCGGTCAACCGGCTCGTCCAGCGCACCGGCGACAGCTTCGCCGCCCACAGGATCTCGTCGGAGTAGGCGTTGCCGATTCCATCGAAGAGCCGGGGGTCCGTCAGCGCGCGCTTGACCGTGTGGTTGCGCAGCCGGAGCCGCTCGGCGAATGCGTCGGCACTCGCCGTCAGCACGTTGAGCCCCCCCGGGTCGTGCTCCGCCAGCGCCGCCTCGCCGACGACGAGGTGCAGCTTCGCGCGCTTCTTCTTGCTCGCCTCCGTGAACACGAGCGTCCCGTGGTCGAAGTCGAAGCACGCCAACCCCACCCGGCCCGGGATCGACGCGCCCGCCGCTTTCCACCGAAGCCGGCCGGCGATCATCAGGTGCACGACGGCGAAGACTTCATCGGGGAACGCCAGCACGATCCGCTTGCCGATCCGCCGCACCCCCGTGACCGTCTGGCCCGCCAGCGACGAGACGGGAGGCTCCACCGTGCGCAACAGGAAGGGACTGCCGATGCGCAGGCCGAGCAGCGGCCGACCCACGATCAGGGCCTCGATCCGGTCGCAATACACCTGGACGTCGGGGTACTCGGGCACCGCCTACCTCCGCACGAACCGCAGGGGGTCGTAGGTCCCCTCGGGGCTCATCTCGAGCCGGTCGGGGCCATCGAACCCCAGCGTCAACCGCTCGGCCTGGACCTGCTGGCCGCGCCGGCTGGTGAGCTCCACCGTCAGCTCGTCGGCCTGTTCTTCGACCACGACGAGGCCGCGGGGGAACTCGCCGTCGCCGGCCGGGCCGCCCGAGAGGATCAGCTTGTCCGCGCCGATGGTCATCCTCATGGACAGCGCGCGCTCCAGGTTCGCCAGCACCTCCAGCCGCCGCGGGTCGCCCTCCTCGGCCATGCGCCGGGCCCCGTCGAGCCGCTGCTGGTCCAGCTCGCTCACCTCCAGGGCCCACTGACCGATCATCACGTCGGACGACGGCCCCGGCAGCATCGGCGTCGGCTCGGGCTCCGGCTCGGCGGGCCGCGCCACCGCGGCCGCCGCCGCCGGCTCCGGGGTGGCCTCGGGCGTCGGCGTGGGCGGAGCCGGCGGCAGCTCCGACTCGACGATGCCCTGGGGCTGAGCGCAGCCCACGAGCCCGACGAGCAGCAGCCCGCGCCAGGTCGCCTTCACGGCTTGGGCTCCTCGGGGGCCCAGCGCGGAATCGGCCCGGGGTGCTCGGCCAGCCACAGCGCCGTGGCCGCCATGGACGCCGCGTTCCGGCGGAAGGTGGCGGGGTCGATCTTGTCGATTGTGTCGGCCTCGGTGTGGTGGATGGGCCAGTAGCCGGTGGTGTCGAAGTCGACCCCCAGGCCCAACGCGCCGGTGCGGACGACGGGCCGGACGTCGGCGCCGCTGTACGCGGGGCGGAGGCCCGAAGCGCCCAGGGGCATCAGCAGTTCCCGCAGCGGATCGAGGAACGCGAGCGCCTCGGCCTGGCGCGCCTCGACGCCGTCGCCTCCGGGCACATCCACCCGCCAGCCCTGGCTGGGTCCGGCGCCGGTGTCCGCTTCGAGGACCGCGACGTGCCGCTCCGGGGACTCATCTTCGGCGTACGCCCGGGCCCCGTTGAGGCCGTTCTCTTCGTTGGTGAACAGCACGACGCGGACCGTCCGGCGGGGCCGGTGCGGCAGCCGCGCGATCAGCCGCATCGCCTCCATGGCAAACACGACGCCCGCGCCGTCGTCCTGGGCCCCCTCCCCCACGTCCCAGGAGTCGATGTGACCGCCCACGAGCACGATCTCCTCGGGCAGCTCGCGTCCGCGGATCTCGCCGATGATGTTCGCCGACGGGACCATCCCCTCGTCCCGGGCTTCCAGGTTCAGCCGCACCCGCGGCGTGATGCCGGCGGCCTGCAAGCGCGCGAACCGCTCGGCGTCCTCGACGGTGATCGCGGCGGTGGGGATGGGCGTGACGCCTTCGGCGTACCGCTGGTTGCCGGTGTGGGGCGTCGACAGGCTCACCGGGGTGACCGAGCGGGTCAGCGATGCCAGGGCCCCGGCCTTCGAGGCCGCCGAAGCGCCCTTGGTCCGGTACTGGACCGTCGGTCCGTAGCCATCCCACGGGGCGTTCCAGACGACGATGCGACCCGCCGCCGCCGCTCCGTGCGCCTCCAGTTCTTCGAACGTGGACACCACGAGCAGATCGGCCTCAATGCCTCCTTCGGGGGTGCCGACGCTGCCGCCCAGGGCCAGCACCCGCAGGTCCAACTCGACCGGGGTCAGCTGGGCCAGGGACGCCGGCCCCCGCACCCACTTCGGCACATCCACGGCCTGGCGCCGGACGGCGTCGAGGCCGTCGGTGTTCAGCTCCGCCTCGGCCCAGTCCAGCGCCCGATCCAGCCGGGCGCTGCCCGAGAACCGGTGGCCCACGGTGTCGCAGAGCTCGACCAGGCGGGACCAGGCGACGTCCGTGGTGAGCCCTTCGCCCACCACCTGGGCGACGCCGGCCCGCAGGTACGCGGCGGAGTCGACCGCCGGCCTCCGCTTGGCAGCCGCGGGGGCAGTGAGCAGGAGCAGCGCGAACAGGACAAGAAGCCTCGGCATCGCTGGACTCTATCCGGGCTTGCGCGCCTGGATCACGGGGACGAGCCACACGGCGTAGGCCGCGGGGTCCTCGATGGTCGCCTGCATCTCCGCCCAGGCCGCGTCCACCACCGCCCGGCTCAGGTCGGTGGCGGCGGCGATGCCGTCGGCGTACCCGTCCGCCCAGGCGGTCCAGATGGCGCCGAATGTGGCCGCGGGGACCCGTAGGGTGTCGACGGCGAGGTAGTGGACGCGGAGGTCTTCCGCCCGGCCGCGCAGCCAGGCGGGCACCCGACGCCCGCTGAGCAGGTCGCAGCCCGCGGACTTGCCGAAGGCGACGGCGCCGTCGAGCCAGAAGCGCTCCAGGTGCTCGCCGGGGAAGTGGATCATCCCGTAGTCCTCGGCCAGCATGTGGACCCAGCCCCCGGGCGCGCACACCCGCCACAGCTCGTCGAGGACCGCCGGCGCCGACGGGACCGCCTGAAGCACGTGCCGGCAGACGACCAGATCGAAGGCGCCGTCAGCGAACGGCAGGTGCCGGGCGTCGGCGACGGCGTAGTCGATGGACGGATCCTGGCTTCGCGCGATGTCCAGGTGGGGCGCAAACAGGTCGACGCCGGTGATCGCCGAGTCCCCGTGAAGCCGCCGGAGCCGGGTCGTGATCTCCCCCGAGCCGCACCCCACGTCCAGGACGGATGGGGCGACCTGCCCCAGAGCCGCAAGCAGCGGCTGCTCCTGGGGCCACAACGCCTCGGCCTGAGCGGCCAGCGTGCGGAGCATCGACTCCGCCTCCATCTCCCGGGCCTGGGGCTGGTCGGTGCTCATGAGTGCGGCATCACGTCGAGATCGGGCACCCCGCCAGCCGCCGCGACGAGGCAGTCGTGCAGCGCGCGCAGTTCCGCGATCAGGCGCGCCCCGGTGGGGGTCGGGTCCATGGCCTCTTCGACGATGCGCAGCCCCCGCTCGTTGCCGGCGAGCACTTCGCGCTGCCGCCGCGCGAACACCGGCCCGTCGGCGAGCGCGTGGCCGGCTTCCACCATGCGCCGGTGCAGGGCGGACACCGGCACAAAGGCGTGCACGGCCAGCAGCACCCCCATGAGCGGGCGCAGATCGGGGCGGACCGGCGACGGAGTCCAATGGGTGTGGCCGTTGCGCAGCACCGGGTCGAGCCAGGTGAGCAGGTTGAGCTTGCCGTGCTGGCACTCGTGCACGATGGCCTCGGCCAGGGTCAGCCGGCTGGGGTGCAGCGTGAGGTAGATGCGGCCCGGAGCCTCGCGGTAGCTCGCCGACAGGTGCCGCTGGGGCTCGAACCCCACGGGCACCGCCCGCTGCAGAACCATCGGCAGCTCCGCCGCCCAGTCGGGCAGCGCCGTCGCCACGATCTGCAAGGCAGCATCGAGTTCCTGGCACCACTCGGAGACCTCGCGCCCGCCAAGGTCCAGCGCGTTGCCCTCCTTGTCGGGGTGGGCTTCCAAGGCGAAGAGCGGGTTCGTGTCGCGGAGCGCCAGGACTCCCCCCCCCAGCGGCGCCCCCGCGGGCACCCAGCGATCGTCGCCGACGGTGAGGTCTTCCCGGCCGGACTCGGTCTCAATGGCCAGCCCCGAGGGGTCGATCAGGAGCGAGCGGGCGGGCGTGGGCAGCTCCAGCGCGACGGGCCCGTGCTCCGACGGCGCCAGCAATCGACGCACCGGCCCGGGCCAGATCAGCGCCTCGGGCAGGGTCCCCAGCGCCCCCAGGAGGTGGGGCACGGCCTCGTCGATTGCCTCGGCCGCCGGCCACCCGCCCGACACGAGGCAGAGCAGGCCCGGCAGCGCGTCGGGGTTCAGCAGCGCGCGCCGAACCCGAGCGGGGTCCCGCCGAAGCTCGGCCTGGAGCATTCGCTGCAGATTGCGGAAGGCCAGCGCACGGTCCGGCGAGAGGCCCTCGGGCGAACCCGACAGCACCGAGCGCGCCACGACGAGGCTGAGCTTGCTGCGCAGGCTCGAGATCGTGCGGTCGCCCGCGGGCAGCGTGATCAGGGTCGGAGGCAGATCGAGCATCGCGGCGGGAGCATGCCGGCGCAGGGCTGCCGCGCGCCAACCCCCTGCCCGGGTCCGGGTCGATTCCGTCAGCGGGCCTCGGCCGCCGCCCGCAGCGCGCGCGCCTCGTCCCGAACCGCGCGCAGCGCATCGGCCTGACCCGAGGCCAGGGACCCCGCGGGACCCCGCCCCTCCGCCTCCTCGTCGCCGAGCCCGGAGTCCTTGAGGGCGCGCAGCCGGTCGAGCATCAGCGTCCGGATCTCCTCGGCGTTGTCCACGCCCCGGAACACGCCCAGGTGCATCCCGAAGTGGCCCCCGGTCTGGCCTTGGGGAACGCCGCCGCCACCCGCGGTCTGCACCACGAGGTCCGAGATCCCGAAGTGCCGCTGAAGCGGACCCTGCGACACGCTGATGTTCTGGATGTTGGCGAACGTGAGGGTCATCTCCCGCACGTTGTAGACGCCCTCCCGGATGCGCAGAGCCCGGTCGGTGACCTTGTACCAACGCAGCTCGTAGTCCAGCCGCAGCGCCGCGTAGCCCAGGGCGGTGACCACGCCCAGGAACGCCAGCCCACCGGCCGAGAGGAGCAGCAGGAGCCCTCCGGCCAGCGGCTCTTCGCCCAGCAGCCCCAGACCGAACACGCCGGCAACCGCGAGCGGGAGGCCCACCGTGACGACCACGACCATGCGCGACACCAGCCACACCGCCAGCTTGTAGGAGTAGTAGCCCGGAGCCGCCCGGAACACCTGCAGCGAGTCCTGGGCGCCGGCCGGCCCCGCGGGCTCGGGCGGGACCTTCAGCAGCCGCATCGTCAGCGATTTGAGGGACTCAAACATCGCTGCGGCCTTCCAGCGCGAGGCGGGCGCCCTTCAAGTCGGCGGCGATCTCGCCCAGCAGCGCGGTCACGTCGTCGTCGGGGACCTCCGTTGGGGCCTGCAGGCCACGCATCCGGGAGTAGAGGAAGTCGCGCACATCGGCGAACTCCAGAAGCCCCTCGAGGGTCATCTCGGCGCCGGCCGAGCCCGACGCGGTCTGGATCTTGATGTCGGCCAGGCCGAGCCAGCGCTGCAGGAACCCCGAGCTGATGTGGATGTCCTGGATGCGCGCGTAGGTGAGGTTGATCTCCTGACGGAACAGGATCCCCCAGCTCATGCTCACCCCCTCCTCGTCAAAAAAGTACTTGAGGGTGTGGTACCGAAAGTAGAGCAGCGGGACAGCAATCAGAATGGCGGGCCCTGAGAGCACGGCCCGGATCGCGTAGAGCTTCAAGAGGCTCGGGTGAGGGCGCTCGATGGCGAAGATCGCCGCGGTCGACGGGGGGGGCGGGCTGCAGATCGTTCATGGGGGTTCCTACCACGCACGGGGTCCCACCAACCCGTCGTGATCGGCCCCGGGGCGCAAGTCCCCGCCCGGCGGCGGAGGCTGGTCGGGCCCCGGTTCGCTACCCTGCGGCCGCCTTGCCTGCCGCCACCGAGCCCACCCTGCACGTCACCCACCGTCGCCGACCCGGCGATCGGTTGTCCGACTGGGCCGACGGGCCGGACCCCACCCTCGACGAACTCCTCGCCCGCGCCGCGGACATGCAGCGGCCCTTCGCCGTCTCCGGCGGCGAACCGACTCTGCGCCCCGATCTGCCGGCGCTGATCGCAGGCCTGGCCGCGACCTCTCAGCCCTGGCGCCTCGTCACCGACGCATTGCCCATGCGCTCGGCGGCCGCGGTGGCGACCCTGCACCAGGCCGGCTTGCGGGCTGTGCGAATCCGGCTGCACGCCCCCCGCGCCGACGCCCACGACTGGCTCGCCGGCCAACCGGGCTCGTTCGCCACCGCCCTGAAGGCCGCCCGCAACCTCCGCGCCGCTGGCCTCCGCCTGGAGCTCGCCTGCACCGTCAGCCGACCCGCGGCCCCACTGTTGCCCGACCTCGTCGACGTCGCCGTGTCCCTCGGCGGCGCCTCGCTGCACCTCGACGCCCCGCGGCGGGCGGGCCCCCTGACCGAATCCTGGGTGGCGTTGAGCCCGCGCTGGGCTCGCCTGCAGCCCCTGCTGGAGCTGGCCGCGGCCCGGGCGACGCGAGCCCGCCTCCCCCTCACCCTGCGCGGCTGGCCCACCTGCGTGGCGCCCGCGGACTGCACTGCCCCCACGCCGCCCGCGCGCCTCGCCGCCCGGTGCGCGGGCTGCCCCGGACCCGAGTCCTGCCCCGGGCCCGACGCCGACTACACCGACCTCTTCGGCCGAGCCGAGCTCGCCAGCCAAGACCGCCGCGCCGGGCCCCGCCGCGTGCCGAAGGCCCCCGGCGCCCCCGCCCCGCCCCCGCCCCGAAGCGGCCGAAGCCCCAGCACCCGGGTGCGCGACGTCCTGCGCCAGGTCGCCCGCGGCGATCTCGGAGGCGACCCCCTGGTCGGCGCGGCCACGGCGCCCCTGCCCGACCCCATGGTCTGGCGCCTCGACGACCGCCCGTCTCGCGTGCTGCGCCAGGAGCTCGTCGCCGCCGCCCAGCAGGGGCCGCGGCGCCTGCTCATCACCGGGCCCGGGCTGCGCACCCGCACCGATCTCGGCGACCTGCTCAAGGAACCGGCGCGCCTGACCTGCTTCGACGACGTCGAGGTGCTCGGCGCCCTGGACGCCCTCGACTCCCTCGACGAGCGCTCCCTGCGTCGCCTGCGGACCGTGACCCGCTTCGTCGCACGCCTGCACGGCCCCGACGCCACCGCCCACGACGCCGTCGTGGGGCCCGGCTCCTTCGACGCCACCCGCCGGGCTCTGAGCCGGGTGGTCGAAGCGACGAAGGGCCGCAGCGAGGCCGCCACCGAGGTCGTCTGGAACGGTCGCGCCGTCAACGCCTGGGCGGCGCGGTGGCCCGAGCTGCCCGCCCCACGAATCCGCCTCGCCGACGACGCGGTGTCCGCGCCGCTGCCCGACGGCCCTCTCGGCGACGCGCTGCGCGCGGGGCTCCCCCCGTGCCTGGGGGGGGAAGCTGCCCCCTCGACCGCCGCCTCCCCCGGGTACGATGCCTGCCGCCGAGGACCCCACTGCGAGCCAGACGCCTGCGCGGGCTGGCCGACGGGGGCTCCGGCGACGGGAGACACCGAGTGAGCACAGCCCAGGAGCGCCGCCGCGAGCGCATGCTCGCCCGCGAGCAGATCGCCAACCGACGCAAGCACTGGGTGCGGATCGTCACGGCGTGCAACTCGCGCTGCAGCTTCTGCCTCGACACGGACACGCCCCGGAACCTCTACCTGCCCGACGAGGACGTGCACGCCGAGTTGCTCCGCGGCCGCGAAGAGCTCGGTGCGGACAAGGTCATCATCTCGGGCGGCGAGGCGTCGCTCCACCCCCGGTTCTTCGACTTCATCCGCTACGCCCGGTCCATCGGCTACGACCGCGTCCAGACCGTCACCAACGGGTACTTCCTGGGCAAGAAGGCGTTCTACGACGAGGCGATCGAAGCCGGCCTCGGCGAGATCACGTTCAGCCTGCATGGCCACACCGAAGAGCTGCACGACGAGATCACGGGGACGCCCGGCGGGTTCAAGCGGATCGTGAAGGGCATCGCCCGAGCCGCCCGAGACCCCCGCGTGATCGCCAACGTCGACGTTGTGATCTGCAAGCCCAACGCCGGCGTGCTCGACAAGATCGTCGAGCTGTCCATCAAGCTCGGGATCACCGAGTTCGACCTCCTGCACGTGATCCCCCAGGCCGCCGCGTTCGAGAACCGCGAGCAGCTGTTCTACGACCCCGCCGACCACATCGAGGTGCTGCACAAGGTCTTCAAGCTCAACCGACACCCCGGCTTCGTGATCTGGACGAACCGCTTTCCAGTGCCGTTCCTGGAGGGGCTCGAAGAGGTCATCCAGGACCCTCACAAGATGCTCGACGAGGTCAACGGCCGCCGGTTCATGGTGCGCCGCTACCTGGACCAGGGCCGCGCGCTGGACTGCCGCCAGCCCGAGCGCTGCGTGCACTGCTTCATCGAGCCGTTCTGCACGACCATGGACCGCACAATCCAGCGCCAGCACGACGCCGGCTACGAGGTCTGGTGGGTCGGGGACGCCGCGCCCGACGCCGCCACGCCCCTGCCGTTCGGCTGCTCTGCGGTCGGCGTGGACCGGCCCGAGCTGGGGGACCTCGCCGAGCTCACGCTGCCCGCCGGCGCCGCGCTGCATGCCCGGGTGGACGACGCCCCGCCGCTCCCCTCCGCGGCGCAGCCTACGACGCTCTGGACCCGCACCGCCGCTCAGATCGGCGCTTGGTTGGGCGATCTCCCGGAAGGCTACGACCTCGTCGTCGAGCTCAACCGCGACACCGCCACGGCGCTGCACGGAGCGCGCGAACTTCTGGCCACGCGCCTGGACCGGGTCCGCGTCCACCAGCCCAGCCACGAGCACATGGCCGACGCGGTGGCCGGCGACCTCCGCAACCCCGCCGCGTTCTTCGAATCCCTCGCGCTGCCGGCGCTGCGGGTCTCGGGCCTCGCCGCCTGCCTGGCGCCGGGCACGACGCTGGCGGCCCCGCCCAGGGTCCTCCGCGACTCGCTGTTCGAGGCCGGCCGCCTGTCGATCCGGGAGCTGGCGCGCGATCACGTGGCCGACGGGTACCGCAGCCAGTCGCTGCGCTGCCGCGACTGCCGCGTAGCCGACCGCTGCGACGGCATCCACGTGAACATGGTGCGCGATCAGGGCCTGCGGCTCGCCCAGCCCCTGGTCGACGGCGCCTGGGCCGACGAAGCCGACCGCCAGCTGCGCGCGCTGCACCCCGAGCCGCCGCCCAGCCTGGAGCGCGGTGCCCCGCCGCTCCCCCCGGCCGACAGCCTGCCCGGCTACGACCGCCCCACCGCCGAGGTCGTCGACCCCCTCGCCGTCGTGTTCCGGGACAAGCAGCGGGACCGCGCGAAGCGCCGGGCAGCCCTGAACGTACTGCGCGATGGTGACGCCTGAACCATGGCGAATCTCGGCTACTTGCAGCTTACGAGAGACTGCTACCAGAACTGCCGGTTCTGCTCGAACCCACCCACCGGGGTCGAGCTCACCGTCGACGAGATGCGCCGCGAGATCGATCACCTCGCAGACCTCGGCTACGACGGGATCATCCTCACGGGCGGCGAGCCAACGCTGTCTCCCCTGCTCTTCCCGGCCCTCGAACACGCCACCAAGAAGGGCCTGTTCAACCGGATGATCACGAACGGCCAGCTGCTGGCCGACCGCGACTTCTTCGCGCGCTGCGTCGACTCGGGCCTGGAGCACATCCACGTGTCGCTGCACAGCTACCGGCCCGAGGTGCACGACTACATCACCCGCTACCCCGATGCGTGGCGAACGCTGGTGCAGTGCCTCGAGCACGTGCCCGAACTGGGCATCACCAACGACATCAACACCGTCATCTGCGCGTACAACGCCGATCACCTCCACGAGACGGTGATGTGGCTGGTGGACCGGTTCCCTCACATCCGCCACTTTGTGTGGAACAACATGGACCCCGACGGGAATCGGGCGGAGCAGAACCCCGACTGCATCCCGCGGCACCACGAGTTCTTCGTCAGCCTGGAGCTGGCCATGGAGTACCTGCACCGCACGGGCCGCACGTTCCGGGCCGAGCGGGTCCCCCTGTGCTTCATGCCGAAGTTCGCGTGGGCCAGCACCGAGGCCCGCAAGATCATCAAGGAGGAGGAGCGCTGCATCCGCTTCCTCGACGGCAAGGGCTACGTGCGGCAGTTGGAGTTCCTGCACGGCAAGGGCGAAGCCTGCGACGGCTGCCGGTGGGACGGGATCTGCGCCGGCATGTTCTCCATGGCCCGCACGTTCGACGAGCGCGAGCTCTCGCCGGTCTTCGCGGAGCCGGGCCCGGTCATCGAGGCGGTCCTGGGCCACCCCCCGGAGCCCGCCCTGCTCAATCGCCTGACCCACCGCACCGGCCGGCGGTCCCGCACCGAGCAGCCCACGGACGAACAGCGGCGACAGGCCCGGTTGCGCGTCCTCGCCTGAACCCGCCCGCGCCCCGGCCCGTAGGCCCCGGATCGGGCTCTCCGACACCCGCCCAAGGGAGGTCGGGCCCGCGCGCGAGGGGTGGTACACTCCCGGGGCTTAGATTTCTGCCTCTGGAGTCCCCGATATGGACAGCCGCCGCGACGTCCTGCGCAAGCTCGCACTTTCCGTCACCGCCGCCGGTGTGGCCGGCACCGCCCAAGCCAGCACCCTGCGCGGCGACGCCGCATCCCCGGTCCCGGCCAAGCACCGGGTCCCCGGCGATCCGGCTCGGGTCGAGGCAACGGCGGCCGTCGTCGTCGAGCCGACCGCCCCGTTGACCCTGGTGGCCCCGTTCGGTCCCGGCGAGACCATCGCCCCCGGCTGGCTCCTGTCCTACGTCGAGCCCATGCAGCACGGCGCCGTCGTGCTGGGCGTGGCGTCCATCGAGGGCCCCCTGGCCCGCGTGCACGTTTGCCGCAACGACGGCCAGCCCCGCGGCATCGCCCACACCCCGGCGTTCGACCTCATCCTCATGAACGGCGGCGACGGCGGCACCCCCAGCCAGGAACAGCTGGGCCGGGTCCTGCTGGGCCTCGCCAACGTGCTGACCGGCAACACCGACGCGGCGCTCGCCGCCCACCCCGAGCTGAGCCGGCTGCTGACCCACGACGAGCGCGTCGCGCGGTTCGGGCAGCAGGACTCGGAGATCCTCACTTGACCGACACCGGGTCCTCCCCCGAGCCAGACGTCGCCTCCTTCACCTACGCCCTCGACGACCGAAGCCTCGGCTTCGTGCTCGACGAGGAGTTGTATCCGTTGGAGGCCATCTACGGCGCCTGCTACCTGTTCGTCGACCGCGCCTGGGTCTTCCTGGACCGCCCGGCCGACCGCCGCGTCCAGGTTCGCCTGCGGCTCAAGTCCGACGGCGCAGATCAGGACCTGCACGCCCTCGCCGGCGAGTTCTGCAACGAGGTCCTCAACCAGGTCCTGCGCAGCAAGATCTCCGAGTCCACGAAGACCATCCGCGAGTACTACATGGCCCGCGCGTTCTTCGGCGACGACACCCGGGCGTCCATCGACGCGCTGCTGGCCGAGCTGGACGCCGAAGAGCTGGACGACGACCCGTTGGAGATCGAGGTCCCCTGGGACACCGGGGCGGCGACTTGATCCTCACGTTCCACCGATCCCTGTACCCACCGGCGGCCGTTCGCTCGGCGATCGAGGCGTACGGCGAGTTGGCCTCGTTCGAGCTCACCGAGCGCGATCACGAGACCGCCGTGGCCGTCGGGGACATCGACCCCGACTACGCGGACTTCGCCGACGAGCTCATCGACGCGTTCAACAACCACGCGTTGTTCGAGGCCATCAAGACGAGTCGAGCCGCCTCGTGAGCCTGCACACCGTCACGCTGCCCACGCGGCCGATCCAGCCCGAGCACCTGGGCTACTTCCGCTTCGGGCGCATCGCCGGCCGCGTGCTGCTGACCAACGACGCCGGCGAGTGGCACATGCTGTCCGAAGCCGACTTCGCGTCGCTGCTCGACGGCGGCATCGACGCGGAGCACGCCGACCACGACGCCCTCGTCGAGCGGGGGTTCCTGCGGGCGGACCTGGACGCCGACGCGCTGGCGGACCGCATCCGACGCAAGAAGCACTACCTGGGCCTGGGCCCCCATCTGCACATCGTCATCGCCACGCTGCGGTGCAATCAGGACTGTCAGTACTGCCACGCCAGCCGCACCGACATGACCCAGACGCAGACAGACATGAGCCTGGAGACGGCCAAGAAGGTCGTCGACCTCGCGATGCAGTCGACGTCGCCCTACATCTGCTTCGAGTACCAGGGCGGCGAGCCCACGGTGAACTTCGACGTCATCAAGTTCTGCGTCGAGTACAGCCGCGAGAAGAACAAGTACGAGAACAAGACCCTCGACCACAGCCTCGTCACGAACATGACGTACATGGACGAGGAGAAGGCCGAGTGGCTGCTGGCCAACGACATCCTGGTCTGCACGTCCATCGACGGACCGGCGGAGGTGCACGACTTCAACCGGACGTGGCGCAAGGGCAGCGACGCCTACGAGGTCGTCTTGAAGTGGGTCGCCTACTTCAACCGGCGTTACGTCGAGATGGGCCGCGACCCCGAGCTGTGGCACGTCGACGCCCTGATGACGGCGACGAGCAAGTCGCTGGCCAGCTGGCGCGAGATCATCGACCTGTACGTGGACCTGGGCATCCGCAACATCCACTTCCGCCCGCTCAACCCCTTCGGGTTCGCGACGCGCACGTGGAAGAAGATCGGCTACACGGCCGATGAGTACATGGACGTGTACGAGCAGGCGCTGGACTACATCCTGGAGCTGAACCAGGCCGGCACCCAGATCATCGAAGGCACCGCGTCGGTCTTCCTCAAGAAGATCCTCACGCCCGACGACCCCAACTTCGTCGACATCCGCAGCCCCGTGGGCAGCGGCACGGGGCAGATCGCCTACAACTACGATGGCGCCATTCTGCCCAGCGACGAGGGTCGGATGATCCACGCCATGGGCGACGAGCTGTTCTTGTTGGGGCAGGTGGGCGAGGCCTCGTACGGCGAGGTGGTGCGCCACGACACGGTCAAGACGTTGGCGCTCAGCTCCTTGCTGGACACGCTGCCGATGTGCTCGACGTGTTGGAATGCGCCCTACTGTGGCGTTCGGCCCTTGCACAACTACATGAATACGGGCGATCTTTTCGGGCAGCGCCCGAACACGCCCAAGTGCCGGGAGCACATGACCATCTCCCGGCTGCTCTTCGAGCGCCTGGCGGCGGACGAAGACGGGTCGGTCGAGCGGATCTTCCGCCGGTGGACGGTGAATCGGCCTAGGGTGACCGAAGCTGACGAGGACGAGGGCTGACATGGCGTTTGATCGCAAGAAGAAGCAGCTTCCGGGCCTGTCCCGACGACCCGCCGACTTCCTCCAGACGGAGGAGAAGCGGCAGGCCGACGAGGCCGAGTCATCCCCTGCGCTCGTCGATCGGGCTCGCAACAGCGTCCTCGCCGATCCGAACAACGCCGGCATCGTGCTCGCCCAGCACTGCAGTCACGGCTCCCACGGTTCCCATGGCTCTCACGGTTCCCATGGCTCTCACGGTTCCCATGGCTCCCACGGCTCCCATGGCTCCCACGGGTCCCACGGCTCCCACGGTTCGCACGGCTCCCACGGTTCGCACGGCTCCCACGGTTCGCACGGCTCCCACGGCCAGTGGTAACCCGGTAGCCCCCACGGACCTGTGACCGACGGCCGGCCTCGCCGGCAACCCAGCACCGCTGCCTCCGCCCGCCGTCAGTTGATCCTGACGGTGACGCGCGACTGCAACCTGCGCTGCTCGTACTGCCCCACCGCCAAGGACGGCTGGCCGTCCCTCACCACCGAAGACGCCGCCCGCGCGGTGCACCTGTTCGCCGATCGGTTCGGCGGCGGCGACATCAAGCTCTTCGGGGGCGAGCCCCTGCTGGTCCCCGACGTCGTGCACGCGGCCATCGACGCCGCGAAGAGCCGGCCCGAGATCCGCCGCATCTACCTCAGCACCAACGGGCTCGGCCTCGACGACGACTGGCTCGCGTACCTGGCCTCGGTGCCGCGGGCGGTGCTGACCATCTCCCTGGACGGCGACCCCGCCGACCACCGCCGCCTGCGCCGCGGACTCCCCGGGGTGCCCGACACCTACGCCCGCGTGGTGGAGCTCCTGCCCACGCTTCACCGGACGCCGCGGGTGGTCGTGACCCAGACCATCGCGCCGGCCACCGCGAAGCACTGCGAGCGCAACTTCGCGCACCTGCAGGAGCTCGGCTTCCTCCGGTTCAACCTGCTGCCGGGTTACTACCTGCCGTGGCGGGACGATCAGCTCGTCGCTCTGCGGGCGGGCTTCGAGGGGATCGGCGATCGCTTCCGGGGGGCCTGGAACGCCGGGCAGTACCTGTACCTGCGGAACCTGTTCACCTGGGCGCCGACCCCCTTCTTCAACACCGGCCTGGTGGTCGACTCGGACCGCACCCTGCACCCCAGCAACGTTGGCTTGTCCGGCGCCCTGGACGACCTGCGGGACCAGACCCAGGTGGGCACGCTGGACGATCCGCCCACGCCCGCCGAGTTGGACGCCGCCGCCGAGCGCACCAACGGCCTGCTGCAGCAGGCGCTGACCCCCAAGGTCTGGGCCAGCACCCAGGCCGCCGACGCGGAGCTGTCCCGGCTCTGCCGGGGGCTGTACCCCGACTACGCCGCCTGGCGGGCGCGGGGCCGCGGCGCGAGCGAGGCCTCGGCGTGACTGAAGTCTCGACTCCGGCCCCCATCGCCTTGGGCAACCCCAGCGACGGCGGGACCGTGCAGCCCTGGTTCGGCCCCGGCGGCCAGCGCATGGAGCGGCTCGAGCTGCACATCGCGTACACCTGCCCCGAGCGGTGCGTCTTCTGCAGCGAAGAAGACCGGATGGCGTCGTACAAGCAGTTCGGCGTGTCCTGGGCGCGGGCGGCCACGGTGCTGCGCAAGCATGCGGCCCGGGGCGTGCGCGCCGTGCACTTCACCGGCGGCGAGCCGACCATCCACCCTCAGTTCGTCCAGCTGCTCGCCCTGGCTCGCAAGCTGCGGATGCGCACGTCCATCGGCACCATCGGCACGATGCTGGCCCGCGAGGACTTCGCGAAGCAGGCCCTGCCGCTGCTCGATGAGGCGCTCTTCTCCCTGCACGGCCCCGACGCGGCGACTCACGACCCCTTGGCCGGGCGGCCGGGCAGCTGGGAGACCGTCACCACGGCGATGCGCCTGGCCCGGGAGCTGAAGCCGGACTTCTCGCTGTTCGTGAACACCGTGGTCACGCGCCACAACCTGGAGCAGCTGCCGGCGACGGCGGCGCTCGCGGCGAACCTGGGCGCCCGGCTGCTCGTGGTGAGCAACACCACCCCCGAGGGCGGCGGGCTGCACCAGTACGAGGAGCTGGCCCCCCGGCTGGAGGATCTCGCCCGCGTCCTGCCGACGGTGCCCGCCGCGGCGCCCGGCGTCGTGCTGCGCTTCTTCGGCACGCCCATGTGTGTGCTGGGCGAGTCCTGGACCCTGTCCAACGACCTGCACTGGGACCCGCGCGTCACCGCCGAGTGGGCGTCGAAGCCCGGCAAGGTGGTGTTCGAGGACTTCTACAACTGGGCCCCGGACCGCAAGCGCGTCCACGTGGAAGCGTGCGACCGCTGCTCACGCAAGGGCCTCTGCACCGGCATCTTCGACCGCTACGCGGAGCTGTGGTCCACCGAGGCGCTGCGCCCCATCGGCTGACCCCCCGCCGTCAGCGGGTGATCGAGATCGTGTAGTCGCCACAGGTCGGCGCGGACGTGCCGCGGTAGACCCGGATGTACAAGGTGCCCGGCCACGCCGCGGTGTGCGTCGAGAAGCCGTTGAGGCCCGAACTGTTGTTGTCGGCGAACGTCCAGTGCTCGATGCCCTGAGCGAAGCCTCCGCTGCCGCAGCCTCCCAGCGTGCTGTTGCAGTCGACGTAGACGTCGAAGACGAAGCTGCTGTCGGGGCGGACGGTCATCTCGATGCTCGGGACGCCGGCGCCCGGGCGGCTGGCCCCGACGGGGAAGCTGACGATGAGCCAGTCCTCGGAGCTGCCCAGCGGGAGCTTGCCGGTGTGGCCGACGACGTCGCCGGCATCGACCGGGCCGAGGTCCAGGGCGACGTTGCAGGTCGGGCCCGCGATGTCGTCGAGGCACTCGCAGCCGCTGCTGTAGATGGTGTCCGTGTCGTAGTAGCCGGGCTGGCACGACGCGACCTGGCACTCCGCCGAGTTGCACGCGGTCGACACGACCTGGAAGGTCGGCGGGCACTGCAGGGCCGGGTCGCCGTCGTCGATGACGCCGCTGCAGTCCTGGTCGATGCCGTCGCAGGCTTCGAACGCCGTCGGGTAGATGGTCGGGTCCAGGTCCTCGCAGTCGGCGGGGTTGCAGGCCGCTCCGTCGCCCCAGCCGTCGCCGTCGCTGTCGGTGTCCGAGCACAGGCAGATGGCGTCGATGCCGTCGCAGTTCTCGTCGATGCCGTTCTCGCAGATGTCCGTGGCGGCCGGGTTCAGCAGCGGGTCGGTGTCGTCGCAGTCCGTAAACGCGCACGAGGCGTCGTCGCCGAATCCGTCGGCGTCGGAGTCGCTGGCGAAGCAGGCGCAGCCGTCGTTGGCGCCGCCCGGCGTGCCGAAGTCCGACAGGGGGCCCGAGTAGTTGCTGCCGGCGGGGCACCAGGCCGTGGCCGCGTCGTTGGCGGCGGCGTCGGGCAGCCCGTTGTCGATGTTCCAGGCCAGCGCGTAGCCGTCGCCCGAGGTGTACAGCGCCGTGTCGTACTCGAACCGGTCGATCTCGATGCCGTCGAAGGACAGCACGATCTCGTCGGAGCCGTCGTCGAGCACGAAGTTGCTGTACTCGTAGGCCGCCACGACGCCGCCGTTGGACCCGTAGTCCACGTTGCGCGCGAGGACCACGTAGGCCCCCGGCGGCAGGATGAGCGGCGCGTTGATGATGTGGGTGTCGTTGCTGTCGTCGTGCAGCTCGAAGCCCGTCAGGTCGATGGGGTAGGCCGCAGCGTTGTACAGCTCGACCCACTCGCCGGCGACGTCGGAGACGGCCGACGGGCGGGCGAGGAACTCGGACAACACGAGGTCGCCGGGATCGGGCAGGACGATGGTCGACGAAGTGCCGTAGGCGCCCCAGTCGGTGCCGTCGGTTGCGCGGACCTGACACGTCCACTCGTCGCCCAGGGCGGTGCGCGCCGCCGGCACGATCCAGAGGCCGACGGTGGTGGCGTCCAGCACGCCGTCCACCAGCCAGCTGACCTCGTAGCTGGCCGGGTTCAGCACCTGGTCGCCGTCGATGTCGACCGCGTCCGAGGAGATGAGGCACGTGAGCGCGGAGTTCAGGCTGGCCTGGGGGCCCGGCGTGACGTCGACGCCCGGCGCCAGGGGCGGGCTGTTGGAGATCACGATCGGATCGCTCGTCATGACGGCGCCGGCGTCCACGCCATCGAACGGCGAGAGCTCGCAGACGACGGTGTCGTCCTTGTCGAAGTAGGTGCCGTCGAGGGTCAGCCCGGGGGGCGCCGGCGCGAGCACGTTGTTCACGAACCAGCTGGCCTGCCAGTCCTCGGGGTCGCCGTCGGCGTCGGCGAAGCCTTCACCGGCGCAGACCAGCACGGTGTCTTCGAAGGCCGGGTCCGGCGTCAGTTCCACGCCCGTGGCGGTGGGGGTCGTGTTGCCGACCGTCACGCTGGCCTGGACGGCGTTCGACAGCAGTGTTCCGTCCGAGGCCGTGACCTCGCAGATCCACTCGTCGAGGCGCTCGGTCTGGGACGCGGCGACGGTGTCGCTGGACTCCAGGGTCAGCACCCCGTTGCGGAACCAGCGGTAGGTGTAGGTGATGGGCAGGCCCTCGGGGTCGGCCGAGCCCTGGACGAGGACGCAGCGGAGGTCGTCGTCGGTAAACGGGGTCGGGGGCTCGATGGCGATCACCGGGTCGAAGGGCGGGTTGTCCGCGGCGGCCACCACGATGTCCACCGTGTCCGCCGCCGTCGCCCCGCTGTCGTCCGTGGCGTTCAGCGTGATGGTGTGCTCGCCCAGCGTCAGGTTCTGGCGCGAGAAGGTCAGCAGACCCGACTGGGTCGGCGGCGAGACGTCGAGGAGGCCGTCGAGGCTCGAGGTCCACTCGATGCTCAGGTTGGCCGCTCCGTTGTCGTCGGTGGCCGTGCCCGTGAACGTGACCACCTCGCCCACGAGGTAGAGCGAATCGGGCTGCGGCGTCGAAATGACGACGTCGGGGCCGGTGTTGGCGCCGAGGAACTGCACGGGGACCGAAGCCTCCGCCGAAGCGCCATCCAGGTCCGTGATGCGCGCGGCCACCTGGTAGACGCCCGGCTCCAGGCCGCCGATGACGAACTCGGCGAAGCCCGTCGCGTCGGCGAAGCCCTCCCCGATCGTGACCGGATCGGCCACGGTGTCCGTGCGGGTCGCGACCCAGCGCAGGGGGAGCTCGTCGAGGGGATCCTCGGCGTCGGCCACCTGCGCCACGAACCGGATCGAGTCCAGGAACGGGACCTGAACCGGATCGCCCGACTCCGGCGGGATCGGCTGCTCGAGCCGAACGCTGGGCGCGGTGTTGGGCACCAGCGCGATCGGGTCGGTGGTGGGACAGCCGGCCAAGAGGGTGGCGACGGCGACGGAAATCAAGATCAGGCGGGTGCGCATCGCCGCGACTCTAGCACTCGCGCGCGTAGGGGTGAGGGTGTCAGAAGGGCGTCTGCACGCCCGATCGTCGGGCGTCGATCTCCCCAGCAGCGCCGCCCTCGCCGCGGCAGCCGGCCGTGTAGACTTCGCGCCGTGATTCGCTGGCTCGCCCTGCTGCTGCTCGTTCCGTGCCTGGCCTTTGCCCAGGACGCCGCGCTGGAGGCCGTCTACGAGGCCGCCGACGCCATCGATCTGGCGCGGGCCGAGTACGGCGCGGGCCGCGACGACGAAGGCGATCGGCTCCTGCAAGCCGCGGAGGTCCAGCTGGCCGCCGCTGAGGCCGCCTGGCCGAGCTTGCCGCGGCTGGGGTACGAGCGCGCCCGCATCGCCCTGCTCCGCAAGCGCCCCGCCGACGCCGAGGAAGCCTTGCTGGGCTCCATGAAGGGCACCATGCCCACCCCCGAGCACATCCGCATGGCGGCCCTTCTGGACGAGGTCCGACAGCTGCAGGGGCGCCCGTCGCTCGGGCAGCAGTGGGAGCAGTCGGCGGCGGTCCGCAACGGCGGCATCGCCACGATCGCCGGGGGCGTCGCGCTGGCGGTGGCCGGCCTCGCCGTCTCGTACGGGTCGTTCAAGGACTCCGCCGACAAGGGCGTAACGCCCGCCCGCCGGGACCTGAACCGGCTCGGCTGGGGCCTGGTGGCCGGCGGCGGCGCGGTCGCCCTGGGCGGCGGAGCCATGACCGTCGTGGGCCAGGTCCAGCTCGAGCAGCTGCGCGGCGTTCTGCCCGGTCCCTGGCGACTGCCCACCGAACGGCCCGACGAGCTCGCCGCGCTGCCGGGCGCCCGGGTCGGCTTCGCGCTGACCTGGCAGCTCCCGGTGGGCGCCCCCTGATCCGCCGGCGGTGTTCGCTTCCATCGCCCGGGCCGTCCTGGCCCACCGCCGATTCGCGAGCTTCGTCCTCATCGCCGTCGTCGCGGTCTCCACGGCGTTCGCGGTGCGGGTCCAGGCGGACTTCTCGGCCGAGAAGTTCTTCGGCGGCGCCGACTCCGAGGCCGCCCAGCTAGCCGAGTTCAAGGAGCGCTGGGGCAGCGACGCCGCGTGGATGCTCTTCGTGGCGCGCGCCACCCAGGACGATCTGCTCCGCGACGGGCCGTTCGACGTGCTCGCCGCCGCCGAGCAGACGCTGCGGGACCACCCCCTGGCCGCGCAGGTCGTGGGCCTGCCCAGCAGCCCGATGCTGTTCGGGGCCGAGCCCGGAGTCGTGGAGCTGGCCAGCGTCGCCGAACGCCGCGAACTCGATGCGCCCGACGACTGGCGCGCCCGGGTCCTGACCCACCCCCTGGCCGTGCCCCGCATGCTGTCGGTCGACGGCCGCGTGGCCGCCATCGCCGTCGAGCTGGCCGTCGACGCCGACGACATCTCGCAGGTGCGGCCGGCGGTGCTCGCCTTGCGTGACGCCCTGGCGCCCCTGGACGGACAGGCCGGGGTGCAGCTGCAGGCCGCCGGCATCCCCGCCGTCCGCACCGACTTCTTCGGGGTCATCTTCGAAGACCAGATGCTCACCGTCCCGCTGATCTGCGTGGTCGTCATCGGGCTGCTGTTCGGCCTCTTTCGCCGGGTGCATGGAGTGCTCGCTCCGGGGCTCGCCGCGGCCATCCCCACGGCCGTGGTGTTCGGCCTCATGGGCGCCGCCGGCGAACCCATCGGCATCCTGAACCAGAGCTACGTGACGCTCCTGCCGGCGATCGCCGTGGCCGACGCCATCCACCTCGTCAGCCGGTTTCACGAAGAGCTGCGCGCGCGCCTCGCCCCGGGCATGGCGCCCACCGACGAGCAACGCCACGAAGCCTTGGTGGCCGCCGTCTCCGCCATCGGCATGGCCTGCCTGATGACGTCGTCGACGACGGGCATCGGCTTCTTCAGCTTGCAGTTGGCCGAGATGCCCATCCTGCGGAGCTTCGGCCTGTACGCGGCGCTGGGCATCTTCGCGGCCTACGGCACGGTGCTGCTGGTCATCCCGCTGATGCTGTCTCGAGTCCGGGGAGCACCACCGGCGCGACGAGCCGACGGGCGGCTGGACCGCTGGCTGGCGGCCACCGCGGAGCTGGGGATCCGGCACAGCGGCCCGGTGCTGCTCGGGGCGATCGCGGTGGCGGTGCTGGCGGGGCTGGCCGCCCGCCACGTCGTCGTCGACAACACGCTGACCGGGCTGCTCGCGGACGGGCACCCGACGACCGAGGTCAACCGCCTCGTCGACGACGAACTGGGGGGCATCCTCGACCTGCAGATCGTGCTGCGGGGGGAGCCGGGGAGCCTCAAGGACCCCCGGAGCCTGCGCGCCATGGCGGCCCTCCAGGGGGAGCTCACCTCCTGGCCCGCCATCCGCACGACCAGCAGCGTCGCGACCTGGGCGTCGGCGGTCCAGCGGGCCGTCGCCGGCGAGCCGGGGCTCCCCGACACGGTCGCCGGGGTCGCTCAGCGCCTCCTGCTGGTGGAGGGTTCGGGCGCCCTGTCCTCGCTGGTGGACGACGTCGACTACGACGACGGCCGCATCGAAGTCCGCACCCGCGACGATGGAGGCAACGCGTTTGTGGGCCTGGCCGCTCGGGTGCGGGAGGCCATGCACCGGCACCTGGACCCGGTGGGGCTGACGTCGTTCCTGTCGGGGACCCCGGTGGTCGCGTACCAGGGGATCAACCGCGTGACCGAGGACCTGCGGGCGAGTCTTCTGCTCGCCTTCGGCGTCATCACGCTGCTGATCGGGCTGCAGCTGCGCGACCTGCGGCTGACTCTGCTCTGCACAGTCCCCAACGGGTTGCCGCTGCTGCTGGGCTACGGGCTCATGGGCGCCCTGGGCTGGCGACTCGACCCGACGCCGGCCGTGGTGTTCACGGTCGCCCTGGGCATCGCCGTGGACGACTCGATCCACCTGGTGGTCCGGTACCGCGAGGAGCGGGGCCGCGGGCTCGGCCGCGACGCGGCGATCCGGCAGGCGGTGCAGGGCAGCGGGCGGGCGGTGACGATCACGTCGCTCGTCCTGGCGGCGGGCTTCGGCGTCAACGCGGTGAGCAGCTTCCCGATGATGCAGCTGTTGGCGAAGCTCGGCGCGTTCCTCATGGCCGCGGCCTGGGTGTGCGATCTGCTCGTGCTGCCGGCGCTGCTGCGGCGGTTCGAGCGCCCGTAGTCGGGCGACTCAGTCGCGGGGGCGTCGAGGAATCCGGGCCGCCCGGGGGGCCTTCGGCTTCTTCGGCTTCTTCGGCGGCAGGCTGCGCGCGAGTTCCACCCCCCGCTCCATCCACGCCGTGAGATCGTCGTCGTCGTCGATGCCCTCGGCCGCGACGTAGACCATCCCCTTCAGGGACTTGCCCGTGAAGTCCATCTCCCGGACGTGAGGGCGGGTCACCAGCTCCGCCCACTCGTCCCGGGGCACCCGGACCATGAGCTCCTCGCCGACCATGCCGAACGCCATGTGGCCCCGGACCATGAAGCAAAGACCGCCGAACATGCGCTTGCCCTCCCACGGGTCCGGCAGCCCCATGAGCTGTTCTTCGATGCGGTGCGCGAGTCCTTCGTCGTAGGCCATATGCCCAGCCTACCGATCCTGGCTCGGCTCTTGCTGCATCCTGGCGGCCCCTCGGAGAATCGATGACCCGCATCCCGCTGTCCCTGGCCGGTGAGCCCACCGCCCCGCCGCCTGGCCCCCCCGTGCTCGCCACGGGCTTCCGGCCGTTCTTCCTGGGCGCCGCAGCCTGGGCGGGGATCGCCCTGCCCTTGTGGATCGTCATGCTCGCCGCGCGCGCGCCGCTCTCGACGGGGCTCCTGGGCGCGCGTTGGCATGCCCACGCGCTGCTGATCGGGTACGCCGGCGCGGTCCTGTCGGGCTTCCTGCTGACCGCCGCCCGCCACTGGTCGGGGGGGCGGCCCACCGCATCCAACGGCGGGCTGCTGGCGTTGGTCGCGCTGTGGGCAGCCGGGCGCATCCTCCACCTGCCGGCCGTGGGCCTCGATGGGTTGGGGCTCCTGGCCGACGGCGGCTGGCTCGTGGGGCTCTCGGTCGCGCTCGGTCGGCCGCTGATCGCCGCCCGGTCCCGCCGGAACTACGGCCTCGTCGTCGCTCCCCTGCTGCTGCTGGCGGCGTCGGCCGCGCTGCAGACCGACGCCGCGCCCCGGGCCACCGCCGCCCTGGTCGATGGCTGGCTGGTGGTGATGACGCTCATCAGCGGGCGGATCGTGCCGATGTTCACGGCCAACGCCTTGAAGCGGGAGCCCGCCCGCCGCTACCGGGCCGAGCGCGCCCTGGTGCCGGTCCTCATCGCCCTGGCTGTCGCCGAGGGCCTCGGGGCCCCCGCGCCGGTGGTCGGATCCCTCGCGGCGGTCGGGGCGGTCGGGCTCCTGGGCCGACTGTGGGGCTGGGGCGGCGCGTCCACGGGGCGGGAGCCGCTGCTCTGGATCCTGCACGCGGGCTGCATCTGGCTTGGCGTGGCGGTGGGGCTGAAGGCGGTCGCCGCCTGGTCGCCGGTCTGGGGCACCGCGGCCACTCACGCCGCCACCGCCGGCGCGCTGGGCAGCCTGACGCTGGGGATGATGGCCCGGGTCACGCTGGGCCACACCGGGCGCGCCCTGGCCGCCGGCCCCGTCGTCGCAATCGCCTTCCTCCTGCTCACCGCCGGCGCCGTCCTGCGGGTGGGCGCCGCGGTGCACCCGGGGGCGATGGCCCTCCATGGCGCCGGGGCCCTGTGGGCTTTGGCACAGGTGCTGTGGCTCGGCACGGCGGTCAGCAAGCTGGTGACGCCGCGCCCCGACGGCCGGCCGGGCTGAGCCGGGCTCCGGCCGCAGCCCCGGGCCCCCCGTCCACGGACGGTCGGCGCGCCGCCGTTTGGCGCCCTATGCTGCGGCCATGCGACTCCCCCTGCTCTCCCTCGCCTTTCTCGCCGGCTGCTCCTTCCTCGACGGCCTGGACGACTACGTCTCCAACGTCGTGTGCGAAGGCATCTACCTGGGCGTCGACGACCCGGACCTGGCCGCGCAGCTGGGCCTGGACGTCTCCGACGGCGCGGCGACGACCGTGTTTCTGGCTCGGGCCACCTCGCTGTCGAGCGTGGAAGCGAACCTGCTGACCGACGCCGACTCCGTGTCCTTGCGCAGCGGCGGCTCCACGGTCGAACTGGAAAACCAGGGCGACGGCACCTACCTGGCGTTGGGCGATGGCGGGCTGGGGTATGCGGCGGGGGCGACCTACGTCCTGGAGGTCGACCACGACGGCCGGTCCCACACCGCGTCGGCCGTCGCCCCCGACCCGCCGGACCTGGGCGATCTGCCCGACGCCGGCGCCGGGGAATTGCATCCCACGGGCCAGGACCTGACCGTCGATCTGACCGGGCAGGGCTACGACAACTGGCTGGGGCTCGTGCTCGACGCCGACGGGACCGTCACCTGGGACAACCGCCCGGAGTCCGCCGGCGACTACATCGACTGGATCGGCGGCAGCGACGACGTCGGCGTCGTGACCATCCCCGGGTCGGCGTTCCCCGACGCCGGATCGGTCTACGTGGTGGGGGTCGCCGGCGTCCGGCGCTCCCTGGACGCGGAGCTGTCGAACTTCAACCCGATCGTCAGCAACTGGGCGGTCGGCGCCCTGGCCGCGGCCCCGGTCGGCACCGCGCCCTGAGTCCGCGACGGCCTCGGGTCGTCTTCAGCGAACGACGAGCACCGCGCCGCGACTGTTGCGCAGGACCCGCTCGGCCACCGACCCCAGCACCGCGCGCTCGATCCCGTCGCGGCCCGCGCTGCCGATGACGATGAGCCCGGCGCCCAGACGCTCGGCTTCGGCCAGGATCGCCTCGTCGCTCCGGCCCCGCACCACGCGGCCGGTCGCGCCCAAGCGCTCGGCTTCGGCCGCCAGCTGCTGCTCGGCGGCGGCGACCTGCTCGGCCTCCACCTCGGCGGTCTTCGCCCGCGACAGCATCGTCAGGAACGGCAGCGAGTCGAGCGTGCCGGGCAGCACGTGCACCAGCGCGATCGGCGCTCCCAGGTGCTTCGCCCAGGCAGCGGCATAGTCCGCCGCGCGGGCGGCGGGTGGGGAGAAGTCGGTCGGCACGAGGATGGGGGCGTTGCTGTCCATGGACCCAAGCTGCCAGACCCCGCCGCAGCCGCCCAGCCCCCTGAGACCAGCTCGCCCCGATCGGGGGCCCGGACGGGCCAATGCCGCAAGAAATCGATTGACCCCTTGTGGCTGGTTTCGTACA
>Ga0055584_100000365_pt1 | contig 42856 bp, 42 predicted proteins | sample OSDHelmetaG_FD_58716 | JGI IMG/M metagenome (GOLD analysis project Ga0055584, IMG submission 58716) | Pelagic marine sediment microbial communities from the LTER site Helgoland, North Sea, for post-phytoplankton bloom and carbon turnover... | ecosystem: Environmental > Aquatic > Marine >...
ATAGATAAAACCGCTGGCGAATGATCTTGATGAGTATGAGTTGCCAGTACCCAGGAGATATTGCCTTGTGTAAATTCTAATATATTTTGTATATGCTGGTCTATTACTGGTCCTGGATCAATTATGGCGAACTCCTTCCCCCCTAAAATATAAGTATTTGTTCCTGGTCCCGTCATCAAGCCAGCATTTGGTGCTGTTAAACGACATATCCCTGGTTTCAAATGATGGATTTCCCCCGCTTTTGGTAAAATTTTTCTCATATTAAATTTCTTGCCTCTCAGTTTCGGTAAGCTCAGGAAAGTAACACGGTACCCCTATAATAGATCTATTTTTTGCCCACTCAAGAATCTCATTAACGCAACCAAATCTTCTGATCTGCATCAGAGTGATTGCTGTTGGATAAGGAATATTAATTTCTTTTTTTCTTCTGGCAATCAAGGCCTCTTTAGCAGTTATCCAGCAACTGTCAATTAACTCCTTGCCACAATGAGAGGCTTCTTGTTTAACTGGTATTTCGGTAATAAAAAAACGTGTGGTATACCTCCTCGACAAATACAAAGGGGTTACCCAAAAAGAAAAATAAATTAGTTTTTTGTGATCAAGATGAAGACTGTTATCCTTCAAGAAGTCATTCCAACAGAGTGCCTTTGAATATATTAAATCACGATATTGTTTTAGATTTAGGTGCTCTGGAAACTGCTTTTTATCATTTAGCACAAGGAGTATTCCTGCCTCTTCGAATAGTTCTCGGATTGCCGCACTAAAATATTCGTATCCACCAGTTTTTAAATTTAGGTAATCATTAATTATTCTATTTTCTTTGTCGCTAATATTGCTTTCAAAATTCTTATCAACTGGATCAATACCACCTCCAGGAAAAACATAGCTCGCACCGAAAGCTGCATTTTTTTTTCGTAAAGCCAAAAAGACTTCTGGCCCATTGAGAGCATCACGAACCAAAACAACTGTTGCTGATGGAATTGGCTCTATTTGTTTAGCTGTAATTTGCATAAATAATTATTTTTATTAATCTCAGAATAAACACTGCATTAATATTAACTTTCCATATAATGTGATGTTTTACAATAGTCATAAAATCTTAACTATGCCAACTCCTTTTCTATTTGCTCTTGTCACCCTTATTTGGGGTTCATCCTGGATCGCCATCACCTATCAATATGGTGCTGTTTCAGAAGAATTATCCGTTGCCTATCGATTCTTTATCGCCGCCATCTTTTTATTCTCTTACGCTCTAATAAAAAAAGAACAGCTTCGAATAAATTTATCACACTATCCAATGATTATACTCATGGGAAGTTCCATGTTTTGTTTAAATTATCTCTTCACATACTATGGAATGAATTATGTTGAGAGTGGTCTCGCGGCAGTTCTGTTTGGTCTTATCGTTATATTTAATGCCTTTTTTGAACGTATCTTTTTTGGCAAAATTATTGAAAATAGAATTATTGTGGCAACGATAATTGGTATATTGGGCATAATCTTAATGTTTTGGCCTGAGCTTCGTGATTTAACCAATACAAGCAAATCACTTATTGGTGCCCTCTGGTTGTTTACCGCAGTTATTATTTCTTCACTGGGAAATATTACGGCTGTTATTAATACCAATACAAACATCCCAATTGTTACTATCAATGCTCACGCTATGTTGTGTGGTTCTTTTTTATGTTTGATCCTGGCGCTTGTGATGAATAAGCCCATCACCTTTGAAATAACTTTTAGTTACATAACATCACTGCTATATCTCTCGATTGCCGCCTCAGCTATCACATTTGGTTGCTATCTTGAGCTAATTAAAAGAATTGGTTCCACAAGAACTGCCTATACCACTCTACTTTTTCCAGTTGTTGCACTTATAATATCTACGATTGTAGGTGAATATTCATGGAATATATTTGCACTATTTGGAGTGGGATTAGTTTTTATTGGCACATGGCTGGCGCTGCCAAAAAAACAAACATAACACTGAATACTGGTTCAGTAACATCAAGATACTTTTAAAATAGCGAAGCTAGGCTATACTTATCTATAAAAATTTGATTAGAGTATGAAATGCCAGAGTTAATTGAAAAAAAAATTTCCAAAAATAAGTATCACTATTATTCTGTGCACTTTCTATTCGTATCTTTAATTATTTTCTGCACACAAGGGTTTTCGCAAGATCAAAATAATGAATTAAAAAATCTGCAAACTATTTATTTAGATGCCGTAGCAGATGAAATGTTTGATGAGGCAGACCAATTAGCTAAGCAAATAGTTGAACAAACAATATCAACATATGGAAGTGAAAGTCATGAGGCAGCAGATGCGTTAATAAATCTAGCGGCAGCTCAGCATGGACAAGAAAACTATGAGTTAGCTGTTATGAATTATGAATCAGCAATAAAAATAATAGAACGCTTAGAAAATCAATTAGACAAAAATTTAATCAATCCACTCAGAGGTCTTGCTGAAACACACCTTAAAATGAATAGAATGGATCTTGCTAGAGATAATTACACCAGAGCTATCCATATAAGCCATGTGAATGATGGGCCACATAATCTTGAACAACTCGAAAACCTCGAGTCACTGGCGAATGTCTATGTTTCTGCTCAAGAACGAAAAAATGCAGCAGATATAGAAAAAAGAATTTATTATCTTCAATCCCGTAACGTAGATCCAAACTCTATCGAAATGATACCTGCATTAGAAACATTAGCACGCTCACAAAGAAAATCAGCCTTATTTGACAAGGAAAGAAAAACATGGCGAAAAATCATAACAATTACGCAAAAACAAAAAGGCAGAGACAGTATAGATTTAATTAAGCCATTAACTGAATTAGGTGAATCCTACCTCTTTGTCCATTATGCAGCCTCCTATTACGATGAACCTCCCACAGTGCAGAAAGGTGACTCATACCTGAAAAAAGCAATTCGAATAGCAAAAGATAGTCCAGATGCTTCTTGGCAAGATCTGGTAGAAACAAAAATTAACTTGGCAGACTATTACGTGATGAGCGATCGGGCAAATAGGTCATATAGTGTATACCGAGATGTTTGGGATCTATTATCTGAGGATGAATTAAAGCTTGAATTCAGAGCACTAGCTCTTGAGCAACCAGTTATCTTAGAAGATATACAACCACCGAAATTTTTTGAAGATACCTCAGTCACCTCCCTTGAGAAAGCTCCTCCAGGGTACGAAAAAGCGCAAGTGACATTCAACTACAATGTCAGCAAAAGAGGTTTGGCCAGAAATATAAATCGAGCTTCCTTTAAACCGGATGGATTGGATTTCATGCATAGTATAATTGGGAAAGAAATAAGAAACTTAGTTTATCGACCTCTTTTCATAGATAGAGAACCAGTTATAGCTAAAAATGTTACTTTTATGCATGAGTTTTTTTATAAAAATAATTTAACAAACGATCAAGATTCCAATGAATTAAGATCTGAAAAATAATACAATAAAAAATTAATTTGTCACTTACTGAGTATATTTAATTGGAAAATCACTTCGTTAATCAGAACCCAATTATAGGACCATTTCCGAAAGATACGGAGCAAGCTATATTTGGCATGGGTTGTTTTTGGGGTCCAGAAAGACATTTTTGGCAAATCCCAGGAGTGTTTTCAACAGCTGTAGGATATACCGGAGGGCAAAAAGAAAATCCAACCTATGAAGAAGTTTGCAGCGATACAACAGGGCATGTTGAGGTGGTTATGATTATTTTTCATCCTAGAGAAATAACCTATAATGAGTTACTACAAACTTTCTGGGAATCCCATAATCCTACTCAAGGCATGCGACAACGAAGTGATGTTGGCTCTCAATATCGATCCGCTATATTTGTAAATTCTGATGAGCAATTAACGTTAGCAACAAGATCTTTAAATCAATACCAAAGCAAGCTATCTAATGCGGTTGCAAATGAATCGTCAGCTATAGAATCAAATGTTCTGGGTGATATAACTACTGAAATTAACGTGCTAGAAAAGTTTTATTATGCAGAAACATATCACCAACAATATCTTGCAAAAAATATAAACGGTTACTGCTCTATGAAAGGTACCGGCATCTCCTGCAGCATATAAAATACTCAAAGTCTCTTAATTTTAAACTAGGTGCTATATGGCAAAAAAAAATAGTAAACAATCAAAAAAACCAACCCAAAAAAATGCTGAAGAGGCGGTTCGTACTCTTCTTATGTGGGCAGGTGATAACCCTGATCGAGAAGGACTTCTTGATACTCCTGCACGAGTAGCACGGGCCTATAAAGACTGGTTTAAAGGCTATACAGAAGATCCCATTAAATATTTAGAGAGGACCTTTGAAGAGGTTGAGGGTTATGATGAAATGATCGTACTCAGAAATATTTCCTTTGAATCACACTGTGAGCATCATATGGCTCCTATTATTGGGAAGGCTCATGTGGGTTATCTTCCAAATAATAAAGTGGTTGGTATAAGTAAACTTGCGAGAGTAGTCGAGACTTTTGCCCGAAGATTTCAAGTGCAAGAGAAAATGAATGCACAAATCGCCCATTGCATTCAAAATGTTCTGAAACCAAAAGGCTGTGCTGTGGTTATAGAAGCATCACATCAATGTATGACCACAAGAGGTGTACATAAAACTGGTGTCTCTATGGTAACTAGTCAAATGTTAGGTACTTTTAGAAAAGATGCAAAAACTCGAACCGAATTCTTAGGGATGATAAAAGAATAGTTTCAGCCTTTATCTTTTACTAACTCAATTAGCCATTCCTCATCATCAAGACTATTATTTTCAGTAAATAATGGATCATCGATATCTATTTGCCATTTAATGGCTAATGTTTCAGTCATTAAGAATTCTTTATATTTTCCTAAAGCGCTCTCTACTAATTCTGAGCCACTAATTCCGAGAATAATCCTGTCTGAGACATCTAGGCCAGATTTTTTTCTAGCTTCTTGGACTGATCGTACTAATTCTCTAGCCAAACCTTCTTTTATCAAATCGTCATTGAGTTGAGTATCTAAAGCAGTCAAATATCCCCCCTCTTCACCACAAGAAAAACCCTCTGCAGATTTAGTTTCAATCAACACATCTTTAGCTTCGAGCGTTATAGTCTCATTCGCGCAATCTATATTGAAAGATTCGCCTTTAGCAACCACGCTGGCTATCACATTGGTATCTGCATCATTTAAAGCCTGCTTGATAGCTGGAATCAATTTACCATAGGTTTTTCCAATTCGCGGTAAATTTGGCTTTATAACATAACTCACCAACCCAGCATCGCGGGCAATGAATTCAATGTCTTTAACATTTAGCTCCTCTAAAATCTGTGATTGATGCTTTTCAATAGCACTCGCTGATTGATCATCTGGAGTTCTAATCAATAACCTTGATAAGGGTTGTCTTACTCGTACACCAGATTGTGACCTTGCTGCACGAGCCAAGCCAACTACTTTCTGTACCACATTAATCTCAAATAGAAGATTCTCATTACTCCAGCTCGAATTAGTTGTCGGCCATGCTGCCATATGCACACTAATAGGGGCTGTAGATTGATTATTTCGCACTAAATTCTGATAGACATTTTCTGATAAGAAAGGAACAAATGGAGCCATTAATCTGTGGATGACGTCCAAACATTGGTATAACGTCAAATAAGCAGATCTTTTATCTTCAAGATCTGTAGATTTCCAAAACCGACGTCGATTGCGTCTTATATACCAATTGCTTAACTGATCAATAAATGACTCTATTTTTTCGCCCGCTTTTTTAGCATCATACTTATCCATTGCTTCAGTTGTATTAATGATTGTTTGATCTAAAAGTGCCAAGATCCAACGATCGGTTTCTGGCCTATCATCAATATCGAGAGGACTATCTAAATCCATATCATCTAGCCGAGCATAAAGGATAAAAAACCCATAAGTATTCCAAAAAGTATTCATAAATGAACTTGCAACATCAGAGATTATCTCAACAGACACTCTTTTCTGAATATCTGGAGAAATTCTTGCCAAAAAATGCCAGCGAAGTGCATCAGCTCCAACAGTATCAAATACATCATAGGGATTAATTATATTGCCTAATGACTTAGACATTTTTTTACCTTCCTGATCAACAATATGACTTAGGCAAATACAATTACGATAAGCCACGCTATCAGAAACTAAAGTCGAAATAGCATGCAAAGTGTAAAACCACCCACGTGTTTGATCGATTGCTTCGCAGATATAATCAACTGGGAAACGATCATCAAAATTCTCATGATTCTCAAATGGATAGTGGTATTGAGCATAAGACATTGCACCAGAATCAAACCAGCAATCGATTACTTCTGGTACACGTTGCCAAATCTTTCCATCTTCTTCAAAATTAATCTCATCAATATTTGGTCGATGAAGATCCAAATCTGTTAGATCCCTTCCAGAAAGTTTTGCTAATTCCTCAATTGATCCTATGCAACGATAATTATCATCACCATCCGTCCAGACAGGTAAGGGTGTTCCCCAGAAGCGCTCTCTAGATAACGCCCAATCCTGATTATTTTCAAGCCAATTACCAAAGCGGCCATCGCGAATATGCTCGGGAACCCAATTTATTGTTTTGTTTAGTTCAACCATGCGGTCACGAAATTTTGATGTTTTTATATACCAAGCATGTTTTGCATAATAGATAATCGGATCACCCGTTCTCCATCCAAAAGGGTAACTGTGTAAATATTTTTCAGAACGAAACATGGAGCCCTGTTTTTTCAATAAATTTATAAGAATTTCATCGGCATCCTTAAAAAATAGACCTGCAACTGGAGTTACCTCTTTGATAAAATTTCCATCTAAACCAACACCATGCATAACGGGCAAACCATTTTTTTGCCCCAATTCAAGATCATCCACTCCATAAGCTGGCGCACAGTGAACAATTCCAGTTCCATTCTCAGTACTTACAAAATCAGCTTCATAGACCTTAAATGCTTTTGCTTCATTCGGTACATCTAAATAATCAAAGAGTCTAGTGTATTCTTTCCCAATCAATTCTCTGCCCTTAACCCTCTTTAGAATCGAATAGGGACGGTCCTGCATTACGGTATCCAACAAATCCTCTGCAAGAATTAAAACTTCATTTTCGAATTCTATATAGACATAATTCACATCACGATGAACAGCTAACATTAAGTTAGAAGGAAGGGTCCATGGAGTAGTGGTCCAGACGAGAAATGCCGTATTAGCTTCATCTTTCAATGCAAATCTAATAAAAATAGATGGATCTTTAACGTCACGATAACCCTGAGCTAGCTCATGTTGTGATAAAGTTGCACCAATTCTGGGATCATAAGGTACCACCTTATAACCACGATAAATAAGATCCTTACTCCAAATATCTTTCAATAAATGCCAAACGCTTTCAATGTATTTATTGTCAAGCGTATAATAAGCATCTTCAGTATTGACCCAAAACCCCATCCTTTGAGTCATTTTTTCCCAATCTTTTATGTAAGTCATGACTGACTCTCGGCAACGCCGAGTGAACTCAGCAATACCCACTTTAGATTCGATTTCTTTTTTATCAAAAATTCCTAGTTGTTTCTCTATTTCATGCTCTACAGGTAGTCCATGAGTATCCCAACCAGCTTTACGTGGGACATGATAACCCTGCATTGTCTTGTACCTAGGAAACGCATCTTTGAAGGAACGCGCTAGAACATGATGGATGCCTGGCTTACCATTAGCCGTTGGTGGTCCTTCATTGAAAGTAAATAATGGCCGATTACTGGACTGCTCGAGCGTCCTATCAAAAACAGCATTCTCATCCCAGAACGCTAACACTTCTTCTTCGAGAGCTGGGCCATTATATCTATTATTTATTTTATTAAATTTCATTTCTTATATTTCTTGTTGCCAAAAAAAACCCCGAACGTCAATAAACGTCCGGGGCAATAATCCTATTTATCGCGGTACCACCCGGTTTTACGAAAATAATATTTTTCGCCTCATTAGATCCTTATCGCGGATTAGTCGATCACACTTAATTTGCATATAGCATTTCAGTAGATAACTCAGGGGTGATTTTCAATAATATTTGTTCTGGAGCTTACACCACCCTCCAGTCGCTATGAACAAATTTACCATCTACTTGTCCCCATCAACGTTCTAATGCAGAAATTAGCCTCACTGACTTAAAATTACAAGTTATTATGAAAAAAATTACATAAAAAAAAGTAAAATAATTATAAATCTAAATCTTCTTGAATGAATTCAGATATCCTGCGATTATTATTCATGTAAAATTTATTACTGGAATTCAATTAAGGAAAAATGTCTTTGAGTATATATTTAAAAATTTTAATAATTTTTCTTAGCTTCACGCTAACTAATTTCTTAAATGCTCAACAAAATTCGATTGAAGAAAATACTCAAAATGATATGGATCAAATTACTTTCAATTTTGGTCGCCCAGCGACAGTTGCGGAAATAGAAAAATGGGATCGAGATGTCAGACCGGATGGTACTGGACTCCCCAGTGGCGAAGGATCTGTGAGTCAAGGTGAAGCTCTTTATTCTACAAAATGTGCTTTTTGTCATGGAAGCAAAGGGCAAGGAGGAATTAATGAACGGCTTGTCGCTTACGAAAATGAAGCCTTTCCAAGAGCAACAATTGCTTGTGGATTTGAGTGCCGAACAATTGGTAACTACTGGCCATATGCAACCACATTATTTGATTACATACTCAGGTCAATGCCAATGAATGCACCTGGATCGTTGACAGATAACGAAGTGTATGCACTCTCCGCATACTTATTATATCTAAATAAAATTATACCTAATGACACAAAATTATCGGCCACTATTTTAAAAGAAATTGTAATGCCCGCGCAGGACAAATTCACACCAGACGATCGTCTTGAATATAATATGGTGCACTAACCTATGAAAGACAAGAGAAATAAAACCTCAAAATTAAATATAACTCGACGCAGTGCTCTTGTTGGTATGGCTGGAGCAGCCGGCACCATCATCGCTAGAACAACTAGTGGTCAGGAAATTCAAACATCTACAAATCGACCGTTTGCACCAGAAGATCCCTCAAAAGTCACTGCAAAACAATGGGCAACTAAAATTGGTAAACGGTCAGTATTTGAAACGTATGAACGTGACGTTAGATACACAGGTACAAGCTCAAGAACTCCATTACATCAACTTCATGGAACTATCACACCAGCTGACCTACATTTTGAAAGGCATCATGCTGGTGTCCCTCTTATTGACGCAGAAAAACATAAATTAATAATTCATGGAATGGTCGATAAGCCTCTTTCCCTCACTGTTAATGATCTAAAACGATTTCCTGCAGTGAGCAGAATTTGTTTTATTGAGTGTTCTGGTAATCTAGCCAGAGAAGCAGATGAATACACAACACCACAAAATATCTGTGGCATGACTAGTCAAAGCGAATGGACTGGAGTGATGCTTTCTACTTTACTAAAGGAGGTGGGGGTAAAACCATCTGCTTCATGGTTATTAGCTGAAGGCACTGATGCAGCCGTTCTAACTCGAAGCATTCCAAAACAAATCTGGAATGAGTCAATGATCGTTTATGCTCAAAATGGTGAAGCTATAAGGCCAGAGAATGGTTATCCCATTAGATTATTAAATCCAGGTTATGAAGGAAATTCATCTGTCAAGTGGCTACGTAGAATTGAAGTATCTGACCAACCCTTCATGACTCGTGAAGAAACATCAAAATACACGGAAATGGTGAAGGGTGGTAAGGCAAGGCAATTCAGTCTGACCATGGATGCACGCTCTATTATAACTTACCCTTCTTATCCTAATATGGTCGAAAAAGGCTGGATAGAAATTCAAGGCATTGCATGGAGTGGACGCGGAAAAATTATTAAAACCGAAGTTAGTACTGATGATGGAAAATCATGGCAATCAGCTAAATTACAAGAACCAATCCTTCCAAAGGCGCACACACGTTTTAGACATCTGTTTAATTGGAATGGGAAAGAAACAGTCATTCTTAGCCGGGCAATTGATGAAAGTGGTTACGTACAACCAACAAGAGAAACATTAATTAAGGTGAGAGGTGCTGGCTCTATTCCTTATCATAATAATCCAATTACTGGATGGACGCTTCGTCCGGGCGGTGACGTCTTATATCGTACTCAGGAATGGGGTTAACTTTTTTTGGGATACCATGACATGCTAATCAAAAAACCAATATCAATTAAATCTTCTGAAATAACCAGCGAGACTAATTACCTTAATCGTAGAAATTTTCTTAAATCGAGTACCCTTATTGGCGGCAGTATGATATCTAGCAGTCTAATTGGAGCCAATCTACCAGATGAACCATTCGCAGAGTTAAAAGATGTTCAACCCAGTAAATATAGTACAGATGAAAAAATTAATAACTTTCTGGATGTCACTAGTTACAATAATTACTATGAATTTGGCTTGGATAAGGATGATCCCTATAAAAATTCCAGAGATTTTCAATCACGCCCATGGTCGATCGAAGTCACTGGAGAAGCAGAAAAAACGGGAGTATTTGATATCGAAGATTTCATAAAACCTCATTTACTTGAAGAACGAATATATAGAATGAGATGCGTGGAAGCTTGGTCTATGGTAATTCCATGGGTTGGAATTCCTCTTGCGGATATAATTAAGACTTTCAAACCACTCTCATCAGCAACTCATGTTAAGTTTGAAACTCTCCATGATCGTGAAAGAATGCCAGGTCAAAAATCAAGAGTATTAAAATGGCCTTATCGGGAAGGATTAACAATTCAAGAAGCAGTTAATCCTCTAACTATCATGGCGGTAGGAATGTATGGTCGAGCACTACCTAACCAAAATGGTGCTCCAATTCGCTTAGTAGTGCCATGGAAATACGGTTTTAAGGGCATCAAAGGTATCGTGAAGATGAGCTTCGTAAAAAGTCAACCCAAAACAAGTTGGGAGATGGCTGCACCCAATGAATATGGATTTTATGCGAATGTTAACCCGAAGGTTTCTCATCCAAGATGGAGCCAAGCTCGGGAAAGAAGAATCGGAAGTGGAGTATTTGCAAGCAAACAGCCAACGCAACTATTCAATGGTTATGGGGAACAGGTAGCTCATTTATATGATGGACTTAATCTTCGTCGACACTTCTAAAAAGATCTTATGCTAACGGCAAAATCTGCAAGAAAATTCTTTAAACTACCGGTATTTCTAACTTGTTTATTACCTTTTTTATTTATTATCACAGATGCTTATGAGTATACGGGTAGTTTAGGTGCTAATCCGATTGAAAATATTCAAGATAGGCTCGGAAACTGGGGCTTAAGATTCCTATTAATTTCTCTTGCAATCACCCCTATTAGGAAAATTACTGGTCAAGCATGGATCATACTATTTCGAAGAATGCTTGGCTTGTTTGCTTTCTTTTATGTGCTATTACATTTTTTAACATGGTTAATATTAGAGCAAAGCATGGTCTTACCAGCCATTATTGAAGATATAATAACTCGACCATTTATTACAATTGGCTTTTTAGCATTACTCATACTTTTTATTATGGCGGCCACTTCAACAACAAATATCAAAAAAAAATTAAAAAAACGCTGGCACACCATCCATCGTTTAGTTTACGGGTCGAGTGCTCTCGCAGTATGGCATTATTGGTGGCAAGTTAAAAAAGATATTACAGAACCACTAATTTATGCAGTTATTTTATCAGTCTTATTGTTATATCGACTTTGGTATAAATACAAATCTCAAAAATTGATGTCATTAAAAACAAAAAACCCCGCATAGCGGGGTTTTTGTTAATAGTTGAAATGGTGCAATGATTTACATCATTCCGCCCATTCCACCCATTCCACCCATTCCGCCCATATCAGGCATAGCAGGTGCTGCTGCTGGTGCATCTTGAGGTGCATCAGCAACCATAGCTTCAGTTGTTAATAATAACCCTGAAACAGAGGCAGCATTTTGAAGTGCATAACGAGTTACTTTTGTTGGGTCCAGAATACCAGACTCAATCATATCACCGTAATCTCCAGTAGCTGCATTGTAACCATAGTTACCTTTTCCTTCAGCTACAGAATTAAGAACAACACTAGCATCTCCACCCGCATTAGATACGATCTGTCTGAGTGGTTCTTCAACAGCTCGTCTTAGGATGGCAATACCAACATTTTGATCATCATTCTCACCAGTGAGTTTCGATATTCCTGTCACGGCTCTGATCAAAGCAACACCTCCACCAGGAACAACTCCCTCTTCTACAGCAGCTCTTGTCGCATGAAGAGCATCTTCTACTCGCGCTTTTTTCTCTTTCATTTCAATTTCAGTGGCAGCACCTACTTTGATTACCGCAACTCCACCAGAAAGTTTTGCAACTCGCTCTTGTAGTTTTTCTTTGTCATAATCAGAACTTGAATCTTCTATTTCATTGTTAATAGTATCAACTCGCCCTTTGATCTCTTTCGCACTACCAGCTCCATCAATAATTGTTGTATTTTCTTTATTGATTTGAACTTTTTTGGCATCACCAAGATCTTCTATAGTAGTTTTTTCAAGAGAAAGTCCGACTTCTTCAGCAATAACCTTACCACCAGTTAGAATCGCAATATCTTCTAACATCGCTTTACGGCGATCTCCAAAACCAGGTGCTTTTACTGCCGCCACTTTAACAATACCACGAATGTTATTTACAACTAGTGTTGCTAATGCCTCACCTTCAACATCTTCAGCAATAATCAATAGTGGTCGGCCAGCCTTTGCAACACCTTCCAGAATTGGCAGTAAATCACGGATATTCGAAATTTTCTTATCATGTAAAAGGATAAGCGGACTCTCTAATTCAACTGTTTGACTTTGTTGATTATTGATAAAGTAAGGTGACAAATAACCACGATCAAATTGCATACCTTCAACCACATCTAACTCGTTGGCTAATGCATTGCCTTCTTCAACGGTGATAACGCCCTCTTTACCAACTTTCTCCATAGCTTTCGAAATGATTTCACCAACTTCAACGTCTGAATTAGCAGAAATACTTCCTACTTGAGCTATCGAAATATCATCTTTACATGGTTTTGAAATTTTCTGCAGTTGCTCAATAATAGCAGCTGTAGCTTTGTCAATTCCACGCTTAAGATCCATTGGATTCATTCCTGCAGCCACTGATTTTAAGCCTTCTCTTAGCACAGCTTGAGCCAAAACAGTTGCTGTTGTTGTTCCATCGCCAGCAATATCAGAAGTTTGTGAAGCAACTTCTTTAACCATCTGGGCACCCATATTTTCGAACTTGTCGTCAAGTTCAATCTCTTTAGCAACTGATACACCATCTTTTGTGACGGTTGGTGCTCCAAAGCTTTTATCAAGTACTACATTACGACCTTTTGGGCCCAATGTTACTTTTACTGCATTTGCTAAGACATTTACACCTGCAAACATCTTTGACCTTGCATCGTCGCTGAAACGTACTTCTTTAGCAGACATTTGATTTTCCTTTTAAAATATTATTCTTATGTTTATCTAATGAAAATACTTTTCATTAGCCTTCAAAAATTGCAACGATGTCATCTTCTTTCATAACAAGAAGTTCTTCGCCATCAACTTTAATTTCTGTTCCACTGTACTTACCAAATAAAACTTGGTCACCAGCTTTTACATCAAGTGCGCGCATCTCACCTGAATCTAGAACTTTTCCATTCCCTACAGCAACAACTTCACCTTTAATAGGTTTCTCTGTCGCACCATCTGGAAGTACAATCCCACCTGGGGACGTGCGCTCTTCTTCCATGCGCTTGACAATAACTCGATCATGAAGCGGACGAATATTCATCAGCTACTCTCCTCTTAAATGTTAATTAACTTAAAAAAATTCATATCTTGGTAATAATCGCCATTGGCACTCAATTACGAAGAGTGCTAATAATAAGGACACAATATTAAATTTCAAGGTTTAATTACGAAAAAAATCAAAAAAACATGCATGCTTCTTGTTGTAACTATTGTTATCTCATTGATGACAGATCCCATTCAGCAGGGTATGCTTCATCAGAAATTAATAAGATAAAGAAAAATTTTAGCTTTCTTACAAAATAGTTCTTAATTGTTTTTTACAGTTAAATAGTTAAAAAAATGGATACAGAAAATCATAATTCTTCATACTGCGTCCTTAAATTGGTATTTTGGATGTTTGTCATTGCGACTTGTTCGAGTTGTTCTGATGAACTTAATTCTGAAAGATTCGCTAAAGAAAATACTGCATCACAAAAATTACTCAGAGCCGAAGAAGCTTTTAGATACACAGTAGAGAACACGGACAAATCAATTAAAATTAATTGGTCAATAAACGATGGTTACTATCTTTACCAAAAGAAATTACAGTTTAAATCCAGCACACCCAGCATCCAACTTGGTAATATCATCTACCCAAATGGTTCACGTCACGAAGATGAATTTTTTGGTGTTCAACAGGTTTACAGAGGTGATGTATCAATTGAAATTCCATACAAAAGTTCAAACGATCTTGAAAAGAGTTTCGATTTAGAGATCTTTTCACAAGGATGCGCAGATCAGGGTATTTGTTATCCACCTCAAAAATGGTTAAAAACAATTAAGACAGATACTGCCCCTGATTTTAATCAAAAGAATCTTTTTAATAACTTAACTAATAATGACTTGAAAGCGAACGATGCTTTCATACCATTTCTAACACAAATTGATAAACAAACTCTAGAAATTGCCTTCCAAATCAAACCAAGACACTATCTATACAAAAATAAAATAGCTGTCACTAGTCAAGATTCAGATATACAAATTGGAGCTATTGAGTTACCTAAAGGCATAATCAAAAATGATGATTGGTTTGGTGAAACTGAAGTTTTCTACAATGAGGTTTTTGGTAGAGTTTCTTTTAAATACAGTGACCCCGCTAGATCCAACCTAGATTTCATACTCAATTATCAAGGCTGTATTGAGGATGAAATATGCCTTCCACCTCAACAAACCTCTTTTAAAATTGAGTTGATGTCATCAACATTAACTGATGTGGGCATAGAAAAACCTATTAAGATTTCTGAGCAATCTCGTCTAGCTAATCTAATTTCAAGTGCACATATATTAATGGTAATTTTAACTTTCTATGTTGCTGGATTATTGCTTTCTTTCACGCCATGCGTACTTCCGATGATACCTATACTGTCAGGTATTCTCGCTGGAGAAGGTGAACAAATAACACCTAAAAGAGGATTTATCCTTTCTAGTAGTTACGTGCTGGGAATGGCTATAGTCTACACCATGGCTGGAATCATAAGTGCTTCTATAGGTCTTCAACTTCAGGCCTTTTTCAATGCTCCATGGGTCATTATAATTTTTGTTGCCATATTTATATGGTTGGCATTAGCAATGTTTGACCTGGTCAATATGGAGCTTCCCTCCATATTTCAAAATCGATTATCAAAACTAAATGATCAACAAAAGAGTGGTACGATTATTGGTAGTTTTTTTATTGGTGCTATTTCCTCACTTATTGTTACTGCTTGTGTAGCACCCCCACTCGTTGCCACGCTAATGGTGATTGGTCAAACTGGTGATGTTCTAAGAGGTGGTGTTGCTCTTTTAGCAATGAGTTTTGGAATGGGCACTCCATTAATAGTTATCGGCACTTCAGCTGGAAAATTACTACCGAAAGCTGGAGAATGGATGAATAAGGTAAAACATATATTTGGTTTTTTAATGCTCGGTCTTGCGATCTATATGCTTTCAAGAATTTTAGATGCAACGTTTATTTTAGCCTTATGGGGAATACTTGCCCTGTTAATGGGTGTCTTTTTTGGAGGATTAAATGTTATTGATAAAAATTCTAAAAACTCAGAAAAAGGTGCTAAAGGCATTGGTTTACTCGCTATTATCTATGGTGCAGCGCTCATCTTAGGATCTTTGTCCGGAAATACTAATCCATTACAACCATTAGCCAACATCGGAATAATAAATGGCCAAAAAACTATCGCTAGTGAATTGCATTTCAAGCGAATCAAATCACTAGACAATCTAAATTCAGAGCTTGCGCAAGCTAAACTTCAAAATAAATCTGTCATGCTGGATTTTTATGCTGATTGGTGCGTCTCCTGCAAAGAAATGGAAGCCTATACTTTCACAGATGAGCGAGTTCAAAATTCATTAGCCAATACAATTCTTTTACAAGCTGACGTCACGGCCAATGATGAGATAGATCAGGCTTTACTTAATGAACTTAATGTATTTGGTCCCCCAACTATAATATTTTATAATAAGGATGGGATTAAAAAAAATGGGTATGAAGTAGTAGGTTATATGAAAGCAAAAGAATTTGCTCAGCACACTCAATCTGCTCTTAACACAAATCCAATAATATAAAATCGGAAATAAAATGAAATCAATACTTACTCTGTTGACATTGCTCTTAATTATTGGCTGTGAGCCGATGAGCTCTCAAGAAGATATTTCGACACTAGATTCTAATAATGAAGACAAAAAGATATTAATGGATTTTGAATTAATAGATTTACAGGAATCTATGAGAAGCTCATCTGAGTGGAATGGCTCAGCCAAACTAATTAATTTTTGGGCTACTTGGTGTGCGCCATGCAGACGAGAGATACCATTACTAAATCAAACTCAAAATGGATTCAACGACAAATCAATTCAAATTATTGGTATTGCTGTTGATGATTTTAGTGAGGTTGTATCATATTCAAAAACTACCGACTTTGATTATCCTGTATTAATTGGTGAGGAAGAAGCAATCGCAATTGCTGAAAATTCGGATGTTGAGTTTATTGGCCTCCCATTCACAATGATTGTGACAAAAAATAACGAAATTATTAAAACACATATTGGTGAAATTAAAGAACACCACATTGAATTAATCACTCAAGTTCTCCGCGATATAGAAAATGAAAAACTGAGCATTGAAGAAGCAAAAATAGAACTAGGCTCAATATAGAATTCGTAATTTTCATAAAATCGATCTTCGATCAAAAAATTAAATAATATAAAAGTTGTTAAATAACGCAAAATTCTGTTATCTTCTTTGAAAATTATTAAAAATGAAGAATTATGAATAATATATTATTAATTAATGGGCCTAATCTTAATCTGTTAGGGTCGCGAGAACCAGACGTCTATGGCCAGCAGGATCTCAAGAGTATTGAGAGTTATTTAATTAAAATTGCCGATGAAGCTGGCTGCTCACTTGACTGCTATCAAAGTAATGCTGAGCATGACATTGTCAATAAGATCCATGAAAGTCAAAAAATGGGCACACAATTCATTCTCATTAATCCTGGTGCCTTTACTCATACTAGTATTGCAATTAGAGATGCATTACTCGGAGTTGCTATTCCCTTTTATGAAATACATCTAAGTAATACTTTCTCTAGGGAAGAATTCCGTCATAAAAGTTTTTTCAGCGATATTGCTTCTGGCTGCATTATTGGTTTAGGTGCGCATGGTTATGAATTAGCATTAATCGCGGCTATGAAAAAAATTGATCTATCTTAGGAAAAAGAACTATGGATATAAGAAAAGTTAAAAAACTTATTGAACTATTGAACGAATCTGGAGTGGCTGAAATTGAAATTACTGAAGGAGAAGATTCCGTTCGTATATCGCGTCAATCTAGTCATATAAAAAATACTAGTCCAGAACCTCAAAATTACTCAGTACCTCCTATAGAAACATCCAAAAATTCAGCTGAACAGCAGAATAGTAAAATTGAAAAAGTTATTAACAATGAGCATGATCATGAAGTTCTATCACCAATGGTAGGTACATTTTATGCGTCTCCATCTCCAGATGCCCCTCCTTATATTCAAGCAGGAGATCATGTTAAAGAGGGTGATACACTCTGCATTATTGAAGCTATGAAAATGATGAATCAAATAGAAGCTGAAGCGACTGGAGTCATTAAATCGATACGCGTAGAAAATGGTGAGCCCGTTGAATATGATCAAATATTATTCATAATTGATCAAGATTCCAATAATTAAGAGCTTGGTGATATGTTAGACAAAGTTGTTATTGCCAATCGTGGTGAAATCGCTCTAAGAATCTTGCGCGCCTGCCATGAGATGGGTATAAAAACAGTAGCTGTTCACTCCTCGGCTGACAGCACCCTTAAGCACGTCCTATTGGCTGATGAAACTGTGTGCATTGGCCCTGCCCCGAGTAATCAGAGTTATTTAGATATGCCCAGAATCATAAGTGCGGCAGAGGTGACTGATTCTGTGGCAATTCATCCGGGCTATGGTTTTCTTTCTGAAAATGCAGATTTCTCTGAACGCGTGGAGTCATCAGGTTTTGTTTTTATTGGCCCAAAAGCAGAATCAATCAGGTTAATGGGGGATAAAGTATCTGCTATAAAAATTATGAAAGAAGCTGGTGTCCCAACAGTACCTGGATCCGATGGGGTTCTGGATGATGACGCAGATGAGAATCTTAAGATAGCTAAAAAAATTGGTTATCCAGTTATCATCAAAGCATCTGGTGGAGGTGGTGGAAGAGGTATGCGTGTAGTTCACTCAGAAGCATCTTTATTAAATGCTATTATTCTTACGCAAGCAGAAGCGAGATCAGCATTTGGCAATGAAGATGTCTACATGGAAAAATTCCTAGAAACGCCACGTCATATTGAAGTTCAAATTTTAGCAGATGGGCAAGGAAATGCAGTTCATCTTGGTGAAAGAGATTGTTCAATGCAGCGCCGACATCAAAAAGTAATTGAAGAAGCTCCAGCACCGGGTATTACAGATGAACAGAGAGCTTACATAGGTGAACGTTGTGTAAAAGCGTGTCTAGATATGAATTACCGAAGTGCTGGAACATTTGAGTTCTTATATCAGGATAACGAATTTTATTTCATTGAAATGAATACTAGGCTTCAAGTCGAGCATCCTGTTACAGAACTGGTGACTGGAATAGATATTGTTAAAGAGCAATTGAATATTGCTGCTGGGAAAAAACTTAACTTTACTCAACAAGATATTAAAATTAGGGGACATGCAATAGAATGTCGTATGAATGCTGAAGATCCAAAAAGTTTCATGCCTTCACCTGGAGACATTAAGTTGTGGCATATGCCAGGTGGTCCTGGTATTCGAATCGACAGTCATGTCTACAGTGGTTATCGTGTTCCTCCACATTATGATTCAATGATAGGTAAAATAATCTCTCATGGGAATAATAGAAAATCTGCTATTACACGAATGAGTAACGCACTGAAAGAGATTGTTATCGAAGGTATAAAAACAAATATTCCACTTCATCAAGAAATATTGCAACATTCAGCTTTTAAAAATGGTGGTACGAATATTCATTATCTAGAAAAAAGACTGGGGCTCTAATTTCAATTAATCATCATTATGAGTGCCGGAAACTATAATGATTGGTATCAGTTTAGACTAAGACTTGATCAAATAAATAAAATCAAAGTAGAAGAAATATATAATAAATATGACGCCGCCTCTATTACGTATACTAATGCAGGTGAAGAATCTATTTATGAGCCACTTCCGGGTGAAACCCCATATTGGGAGGATAGCTTTATAACTGGACTATTTGAACTAAACACAGACTTTGATGCCCTAAAAAAAGATATACTAGATAAGCTAAATATTAGTGAGCTCCCACCACATTCTATAAAAAAACTTACAGGAAGAGCCTGGGAGAGAGAGTGGATGAAGGATTTCAAACCAATGTGTTTTGGAAGGAAATTATGGATTTATCCAGAAAATTTTAGATCATCTGTTAAAGACAAAGTGATTGTTTTTCTCGACCCTGGTTTAGCATTTGGTACCGGCACACATCCTACAACAAAACTATGTTTAGAATGGTTAGATTCGCTTGACTTAAGGAATAAACATATCTTAGATTATGGCTGTGGCTCAGGAATACTAGGTATTTCAGCTTTGAAATTAGGAGCGAGAAAAGTAACCGCGATAGATATAGATCCACAAGCAATAGAAGCTACAAAACAAAATGCTCTCAAAAACAATGTTGAAGTCAATATGGTTGTTAAGAATAATATCAGTAAATCTAAAGATAAATTCGATATCATCATTGCTAATATTCTAGCTGAACCTTTGGTGGCTTTAGCCCCATTCCTTATAGACAAGTTGGATAAAAATGGAATCATTGGTCTATCAGGAATACTCAAGGATCAAGTGGATTATGTTAAAGAAAGTTACGCAGATTTTATTTCGATAAATTCTCCAGAATATTATGAAGAATGGTCATTCTTGAATGGCTCATTTAATAAATAAACTAATGTAATGAGAATTGGGAAATTTAAATTAGATAGCCCCTTTCTTTTAGCTCCAATGGCAGGAATTACTGATTCTCCATTTAGAAAAATTTGTCACAAATTCGGTGCTGGCATGACGGTATCAGAAATGACTACTGCTGATATTAACTTTTGGAAAACTACAAAATCTAAACATCGTCTTAATCTCAATATGGATATCGAACCAAGGGTTGTTCAAATAGCTGGTGCTGAACCAAAATTACTCTCAAAAGCAGCCAAAATTTGTGTTGATAAAGGAGCGCAAATTATTGATATAAATATGGGATGTCCAGCTAAAAAAGTTTGTAAAAGACTTGCTGGATCAGCATTGATGAAAGATACAGAGAACGTCAAGCTCATCCTTGAAGCTGTTGTAAAGTCGGTAGATGTCCCTGTAACACTAAAAATGAGGACAGGCTGGGATACTAATGAGCGAAACGGTGGAGAAATAGCACATATAGCTGAAAGTAGTGGTATACAGGCAATTGCTATTCATGGACGAACAAGAGCTTGTCGCTTCAAAGGAGTCGCTGAGTATAATACTATTGCGCAAATAAAAAAATCAGTAGCTATTCCCATAATAGCGAACGGTGATATCGATTCACCTGAAAAATCAATCGAAGTATTGAAATCTAGTAATGCTGATGCTCTCATGATTGGACGCTCTGCACAGGGCAGGCCATGGATTTTTCATGAATTAAATTATTATTTTATTAACCGAAAACATGCTCCTCCGCTAGAAAAAAATCATGTCCATGATACCATACTTGAGCATCTAGAAAATCTTTATGAGTTTTATGGTGAGGAACTAGGTTTAAGATTAGCCAGAAAGCATCTAAGTTGGTACTGTAAGCATTTAGATGATTCAAAAATATTAAGATCAAAAATTGTTCGTGTGGATAGCACAAATGAGCAAGTGAATTTAGTGAAAGAATATTTTCATAAATCTGAGTCATAATAATAAAAATTAATTAAGATAAAATAATCATCTTAGTTTCAATAGGTAGAATCAGGAAAGTTATAAATTGAAAAAAGATCAGCCAAATAAAAAGATTATCGGTACTCGACGTGCTGAAAGTTCAAGTGCCATGAATGGCAAATTACTGCGCGACCAAACCCAAGATGCATTGAAAAATTATTTTGATAGTCTCAATGGAGACCGCCCTGGTGATTTATATAATCTTGTTTTAGGGCAAGTAGAAGAACCACTTTTCCAAGAAGTTATGAAATACACAAATGGAAACCAAAGCCAGGCAGCTGAGATTCTAGGTATCAATCGTGGTACTTTAAGAACAAAACTAAAATCATATTCAATTAAATAAAAGGTAGATAATGTTTAAAATTACCCGCGCACTAATTAGTGTCTCGGATAAAAATGGTTTAATCGATTTAGCAAATTTCTTGCATCAGAATGACATAGAAATTCTATCGACAGGTGGTACCTATGCTGCTCTTAAAAAGGCTAATATTCCAGCCATAGAAGTTTCAGAGAAAACTGGATTCCCTGAAATCATGAACGGAAGAGTCAAAACACTACATCCAAAAATTCATGGTGGTTTGCTAGCAAGAAGGGGAACTGACGAGCCGGTCATGAAAACTCATCTGATAGACCCCATCGACTTATTAGTAGTTAATCTATATCCGTTTAAAGAAACTATAAGCAATCCCAATACTTCACTAGATGACGCTATCGAAAATATTGATATTGGTGGTCCCGCAATGATTAGAGCGGCATCAAAAAATCATGAGAGTGTTGCTGTATTGGTTGACCCTGATGATTATGATCAATTCTTAAATAGATTTAATAATGATAAATTAAACTTAGAGTATAGACAGAAACTTGCGGCTAAAGCATTTGGTCATACGGCTAGCTATGATGCATCTATCACACAATATCTAAGCCAAACGTTCTCAAAAGAGAAATTTACTGATCAATTTTTTTATACTGGGAATTTAATTTCTAAACTTCGTTACGGAGAAAATCCCCATCAAGAAGCTGCCTTCTATAAAGATGATAATACCAATAACTGCGACTCTCTGGCCTCAGCAACTCAAATTCAAGGAAAAGAATTATCCTATAATAATATTGCTGATAGTGCTGCCGCACTTGATTGTGTGAATCAATTTCAAGAACCTACCTGCGTCATTGTAAAGCATGCAAACCCTTGCGGAGTTGCAACTAATAATAATATCTTGGAAGCATACCAGAGAGCTTTTCAGACAGACCCTACCTCAGCATTTGGTGGTATTATTGCAATTAATCGTCCACTTGATGCAAATCTTGCATCCGCAATCCTCAAAAAGCAATTCGTCGAAGTTATAATTGCTCCTAGGGTACTTGATGATGCGAAAATCATATTAGCTAAAAAACAAAATATAAGAGTACTGGATATAGGGAATCAGAAATCATCAAATGATACGGGGCTGGAACTTAAAAAGGTATCAGGTGGTCTTTTAGTTCAAACTATTGATAATGGGATGATCAACGAAGCTGATCTCGAGATTGTTACAAAAATCACTCCAACAAAAAAACAACTGCAAGATCTTTTATTTGCATGGCGAATAAGTAAGTTTGTAAAGTCGAATGCAATTGTCTTTTGCAAGGACAAAATGACCGTCGGAGTTGGGGCTGGTCAGATGAGTAGAGTATATAGTACAAAAATAGCTGCAATTAAAGCTAAGGATGAGGGCTTGACTGTATCGGGCTCAGTCCTATCCTCAGATGCATTCTTTCCTTTTAGAGACGGTATCGATGCTGCTGCTGAGCATGATATTAGCGCTATTATACAACCTGGTGGGTCAGTGCGTGATGATGAGGTGATCAATGCTGCCAATGAGCACAATATTGCTATGATATTTACTAAAATGCGTCACTTTAAACATTAAGGTAGCAACAATGAAAATACTAATAGTGGGTAATGGTGGAAGAGAGCATGCATTTGCATGGAAATGCTCACAATCGAAAAAAGTCACAAATATTTATGTGGCACCTGGTAATGGTGGTACCGCTAGAGAACAAAAAGTTGAAAATATCAAAATTAAGGCTGACGATATTGATGGCCTCCTAGATTTTGCAAAGTTACAAAATATCGATTTAACAATAATAGGTCCTGAAGCTCCACTAGTACTGGGGATAGTTGATAGATTTGCTGCAGCCGGACTCCCTTGTTTTGGGCCAAAAGCAAAAGCTGCTCAGTTAGAAGGCTCAAAATCCTTCACAAAAGATTTCCTCAAAAGACACAAAATTCCGACTGCTGAATATTCATGCTTCAATCAGCTTGAACCTGCTATCTCTTATATAAAGTCAAAAGGAGCACCTATCGTGGTTAAAGCTGATGGTCTTGCTGCTGGCAAGGGCGTTATTGTTGCTATGACTGAGGAAGAGGCAATTGATGCTGTAAAGGACATTTTAGAAGCAAAGAGTTTTGGGGATGCTGGTTCAAAAATAGTCATTGAAGAATTTCTTGAAGGTGAGGAGGCGAGTTACATTGTTGTTACCGATGGGACCAACGTTCTTCCATTAGCAACCTCACAAGATCATAAGGCTAGAGATAATAATGATTTAGGTCCAAATACAGGTGGCATGGGCGCATATTCTCCAGCTCCAATAATCACAGAATCACTTGACGAAAGAGTAATGAATGAAATTATCAATCCAACTTTATCAGGCTTAAAAAAAGATGGTATTGACTATACTGGTTTTTTATATGCCGGCTTAATGATCGACAAGAATGGTAATCCAAAAATTCTCGAATATAACTGTCGCTTCGGTGATCCAGAAACACAGCCTATTATGATGCGATTGAAATCTGATTTTGTTGAATTATGTGCATCAACTCTCAGTGGGAAGCTATCAGATCATTCTATTATTTGGGACGAGAAAGTAGCACTTGGTGTAGTTATGGCAGCTGGTGGGTATCCAATAAAATATACCAAAGGGGATAAAATCTCTGGATTAAACTCGATAGACAAAGATAACGCTAAAGTTTTTCATGCCGGTACGATTTTAAAGGAAAATGAAATTCTAACTGCTGGAGGTCGGGTTTTATGTGTTGTAGGTATGGGTAATGATATACATAATGCTCAGAAAAATTCATACGAAAATGTTACTAAAATTTCATGGAAAGATGAATATCATCGTAGTGATATAGGTTTCAAAGCTATTGAAAGAACATAAAATGATCACATCTGAAGATGCAATCAAATTTATTTTTGAAAATATCTCTGAATTTGGTCAAGAAAAAATAAACACGCTTGATGCCATTGGAAAAATACTTAGGGAACCAATTCAAGCCGAGAGAGACCAACCTCCATTTGATAGAGTTACTATGGATGGAATAGCTATAAACTTTAATTCCTATGAACTAGGTAGGCGTAGCTTTCTAATTACTGAAACACAATTTGCAGGTGACTCACCAAGCACACTTGAGGAAGCAAATTCATGTATAGAAATTATGACAGGCTCAATCCTTCCCACTCATACCAATTGTATTATTCCGATTGAACAACTTATAAAGAAAGATAAAAAATACGTCATTAATCAAAACCACCAGCCAAAGAAATATCAATATATTCATCGTCAAGGATCTGATCACAAATTAAATGCTTTGATATTTGATATTGGGCATAAAATAAAAACAATAGATATTTCCGCAATTCTCTCGTGCAATAAGGATAATGTTTCTGTAAATATTGATCCAAAGATTGCTGTCATATCTACTGGAAATGAATTAGTGGCAGCTGGGAAAAAAATCTTGTCACATCAAATCAGAATGTCTAATGGTCCAGCAATCTTAAGTATGTTGAAAAATCACAACTATGAAAACTGTGAATATAAACATTTAATAGATGACAAAGAGGTGCAGTATAAAAATATCAATGAAGTCTTAAATTCATCAGATGTTATTATTCTCAGTGGTGGTGTATCTATGGGTAAAGCGGATTACGTACCTGAGATTTTAAGAGAATTAGGCGTTAAAAATATCTTTCACAAAATACTTCAAAGGCCTGGAAAGCCGATGTGGTTTGGTATTGGGCCCAAGGGACAGCTTGTTTTTGCACTTCCTGGTAATCCAGTATCAACAATTACTTGTTGTCGCCATTATGTAATTCCAGCACTAAATTTAGCCTCTGGTCAAAGAAATGTAATTAGTGAATTTGTGCAATTACAAAAAAATATAATATTTAAGCCCCCCTTAACTTATCTATTGCCAGTAAAAATTAGAAATTCAAAAAATGGTATATTAGAAGCTAATCCGGTTGAAACTAATACCTCCGGTGACTTTACTACGCTTATTGACACTGATGGGTATATCGAACTTCCAAGCAATAAAGAAGAATTTAATAAATCTGAAATCTTTAGTTTTTATAGATGGTGATTAACAATATTAGAAAATTAGTTTCATAGGAAATCGACAGAGTGCTATTAATTATGTAATTATTAGGAATAATCTTTCTATAATCTTAAATAATAGTATTGATTAATATAAATATTCTAACTAAGGGGTAAAGATATGAGCTTTATGAAACAGTATGAAACACAAACATATGCATTATTAAGAATCGTGTCAGGTTTTCTATTCATCTTTCATGGTATACCAAAAATGCAAGCAATTATGGCAGGTGAAGCAGGTTGGATGTACTACTTAGCAGGACCAATCGAGGTAATTGGTGGCGCTATGATTATGATTGGATTATGTACTTCTGCAGCTGCATTTCTTTCAAGTGGACTAATGGCAGGGGCATACTGGCTCATACACTTTTCAAAAATGGGTGGTGGTTGGCCTATAAATAATAAGGGCGATGCAGCCGTATTATTTTGCTTCATATTTTTATATATAGCGGCCAAAGGCAGTGGCACATGGAGTGTTGACGAAAAACGCAGTTAACATAATGCTCTATTAATCAGCTTTCTTATGGCGAAATTTAGTATTCAGATATTGAATATGCTTTGTGTTACGCACAGTAACATTTTAACGTAGAAATCGATTGCAAATTTTTTCAGTTGCTGTCACGATACGCGAGAATTAGCTGTGTGTTCCTACGAATCCAAGAAGTCAGAGGGAAATAAATTGAGAGTTAAATTAAAATGGATTTTATTGTTTTTACTCATAACAAGTTCCGTAATAAAAGCGGCTGATGCAAAAGAATGGCAATTAGTGGCAGATGAAAGTAATGTTCGATTCATCGGGGCACTTGAAGGTGCTCCATTTCGCGGCCGATTCGACGTCTTTTCTGCCACAATTGATTTTGATCCTCAGGACCCTGAATCAGGAAAAATCACAGGTGTAGTCAAAATGAATTCTGCAGACTCAGGTGATGCAGAATATGATGCTTATCTAATGGAAGAAGACTGGTTTAATCCAGCACAATATGTGAATTCAAAATTTATTTCTAACACTATTGAGTCACTAAATAATGGTAAATATGCAGCTCATGGTGAACTAACCATAGTTGGTATTAGTCAGCCAGTAACTATGGTCTTTGAATTTAATGCCACTGACACAAAAGCCGAATTCTCAGGTAGTTTTGAGATAAAACGATTATTATTTGGTATTGGTTGGGAAGCAACTAACTGGGTTGCTGATGATGTAAGCGTTCAAGTAGAGCTCGAATTAGTCCAATAAATAGTTGGAGTTATCTAATGGCAAAAAAAAATCATTATCAACCACATACCATGACTAAGCGAGAATTCCTTGAAACTTGTGCTGCAGTAGGTGGTGTATCAGCTATGATGACCGCTCTAAACGGATGGGATATGGGAATTGCCTCTGCTGCAGAAGCACCTCCTAATCTGACTGGTAACCCAAAAAACACAAAAATTGTCATATTGGGAGCTGGTTTAGCAGGAATGACTGCAGCTTACGAGCTGGGTTTACGTGGATATGACTGTCAAATATTGGAAGCTCGTCCATTTGCAGGTGGGCGTTGTCAATCGTCACGAGCTGGGTTTACAACTACGACTATTGATGGAGAAAGTCGCACTTGTAAATTTGATGATGGTCAATATTTTAATCATGGCCCCTGGAGACTTCCAAGCTTTCATCATGCCGTATTTCATTATATTCGTAAGTTTGGTGTTCCAATGGAAATTATGGTTCAAGAGAATGATTTGGGATATGTACAATTTAATAATGCAAATGGACCCTTGGGTGGAAAACGAGTAAGAAAACGTGAAATAAAAGCCGATATGCGAGGTTATACCTCTGAATTACTTGCGAAGCTCACTGATCAAGGAGCACTTGATGAGGAACTAACTAATCGTGATAGAGAAAAACTCACAGATTATTTAATTCGTGAAGGTTTCTTGGATGCCAAAGACCTTAAATATAAAGGAACGCGTCATCGTGGGTTATCTAACTTTAATGCTATGGGTGTCAGTACGGATGATGTTATGGCCGGGACAAATGCCTATGCTTTTAAAGATATTCTTCAGTCTGGTTTGGGTAATGTTTTCCAAGGAGTAACAACCATCGATCATCCAGAATCAATGTATCAACCAGTCGGTGGGATGGATCAAATAGCACGGGGTTTTGAACGTCAAGTTGGTGACAAGATTATCTACGATGCTGAGGTGCAAGAATTAACTCAAAATGACAGTGGTGTTAATGTTACTTACCGTGATACTAAAACAGGTAAGGTCAGTAAATATTCTGCAGCATATTGCATTACAACTATTCCATTGGGCATGTTAGCGAAACTTAAAACTGATTTGTCAGAAGATTGTAAAGAAGCAATGAATGCGCCCAGAAAAATGACTGTTGGTAAATTGGCTCTACAAATGAATCGTCGTTTTTGGGAAGAAGATGATAATATTTATGGTGGATCAAGCACGACAGGTATTCCAGGACACACTGTCATCTATCCATCCTATGGTTATTGCGGTAAAAAAGGAATCATTCAAAGTGCCTATGCATTCGGATACGCGGCAGTTGTTCATGGTGAATTAGACATGAAGCAGAAAGTCGAACAGGCCCTTGAAAGATCTGAACCTATTCATCCAGGTCAATTTCGTAAACATTATGATAATAAAGCTTTCTCAATAGACTGGCATCGTACTCGCTTCAGTGAAGCTGGATGGTCAGCATGGTCCCCGCCTGATCGTCAAAAATATTTACCCATATTGAGGGAGCCGCAAGGGCGAATATATTTCGCAGGTGACCAAGTAAGCGGACTGCAGGGATGGCAAGTTGGTGCTATTGAATCAGCTTGGTCTCAAATTGAGAAAATTCATACCAGCGTAATGCAAGCATAATCAAGTTAAAGCACAAAAAACTTAATTATTCTAACGCCGCATAAATTTCATATTTAAATACCAGCAAGTCTCTTACAGTTAACGCTCCACCCGCCGCAGAAAATGGAACTAGTCCAATATCGGTTTGGTTCAACTCGAATTTTCCACTCGCTATTAAACTATTATCAGAAATTGATATATTAGCTGGTATTACAACTTTATATGTAGCATCTTTGATGGTAATTGCCGTTTCAATTTTAAAATCTGGTATTTCTCCGTCTATCTTTTCGGTAGAAACTCTGATTAATGGAAATTGCTCAACGTTTAACAATTTCTCTCCAAGCATGTTTTCACGAGTACCATTAATATCTTTCTGTGATACTTCTTTCTGAAAATTTTCATCTTCAAGCATGCGTAGTGTTGCATCATCCACCACAAAATCAGAAACTTTGAGCTCAAGATCTATACTTGATTTAGACAGATCTGATTTAACTTTGACAGTCCCCTTAATTGCAGTATGTGAGATAACATGGTGATGACCAAAACGTCGTAGAGGCCCATCTGGATAGGCGAGGACTCGTATCCAACTATCATTTGGAACGATCTTATATTGATTTTCACCGACCTGATTTAAATTATTACTTAATGTAGGAGCCGTCATTAGTAATATCATTAAAATAGAAATTATGCGCATCTTATTCCTCAAAAATTATTAGCATATTTCAATCGGTTTTAACGCTTCATAGCATCAAAGAATTTATTATTTGTTTTTGTATCTTGCATCTTATTAATTAGAAATTCTACAGCAGCGAGTTCGTCCATCGGATGTAACACTTTTCGCAAAATCCATAATTTTTGCAATTCATCAGGATCCGTTAATAGTTCTTCTTTTCGGGTTCCAGAACGATTGATGTTTATTGCTGGAAATACTCTTTTTTCGGAAATTCTTCGATCAAGATGAATTTCCATATTTCCTGTTCCTTTGAATTCCTCATAAATCACTTCATCCATCTTAGATCCAGTATCTACAAGTGCTGTAGCTAAAATAGTCAAGCTTCCACCTTCTTCTATATTACGTGCAGCACCAAAGAAACGTTTTGGCCGGTGAAGAGCATTCGCATCAACACCACCAGTTAGAACTTTACCAGATGACGGAACAACTGTGTTATAGGCTCTTGCCAATCTAGTTATTGAATCAAGAAGAATTACAACGTCTTTTTTATGCTCGACAAGTCTCTTTGCTTTCTCGATAACCATCTCGGCAACCTGAACATGTCGACTTGCAGGTTCATCGAACGTTGAAGAGACTACCTCACCTCTTACTGTCCTTGCCATTTCTGTTACCTCTTCTGGCCTTTCATCAATTAATAGCACTATTAACGTAACATCAGGATTGTTAGCACAAATAGCTGATGCAATATTTTGCAATAATATTGTTTTGCCCGCTTTTGGTGGTGAAACAATCAGACCACGCTGTCCCTTCCCAATCGGTGAAGCCATATCAATTATTCTGGCCGTCAAGTCTTCCTTACTGCCATTACCTTGCTCCAGGGTCAATCTATTAGCTGGATGTAATGGTGTTAAATTTTGAAAAAGAACTTTACTCCGGGTATTTTCTGGTGCGTCAAAATTAACTTCACCAATTTTTAATAATGCAAAATAACGTTCGCCATCTTTTGGAGGTCTTATTAAACCCGAAACCGTATCACCTGTTTTTAAATTAAAACGGCGTATTTGACTCGGCGAAACGTAAATATCATCAGGACCGGCTAGATATGAACTATCTGCTGATCTAAGAAATCCAAATCCATCTTGCAATATCTCTAAAACACCATCTCCATATATATTTTCACCATTTTTAGCATGCGCCTTTAATATAGAGAAAATAATATCCTGTTTACGCGATCTAGCAAGATTTTCAAGACCCTGCGACTCACCTAATTCGACTAATTCTGAAGGCGGCTTATTTTTTAAATCAGTAAGATTCATCCCTTGCTTACTGAGCTCGAGTTGATCTGGAGAAATCACTTCTAAACTCTCAGCATCATCAGGATATACATCATTTCGGCGAGGTGGTCTTCGTCTTCGTCGATTTGAGTGATTGGAAGATTGTTTGGGTCTTCTGGGTCTATTATTTACTTTTTCATTCATATATTAGCTTCCAAAAATTCAACTAATTGTGATTTTGATAAAGCACCCATTCGCTGTGCTTGCACATTACCATCCTTAAATATCATCAGAGTAGGAATGCTTCTGACAGCATATTTTTGGGGTGTACTTTGGTTTTCATCAATATTGATTTTTGCGACGGTAATTTTATCTTGATATTCATTAGCTATCTCATCTAATAGAGGTGCAATCATTTTGCAAGGTCCGCACCACTCAGCCCAAAAATCAAGTAACACTGGCTTCTCAGAGTTAAGTATGTCTGTGTCAAATGCAGCATCACTAGTTTGTATTGTATTATCACCCACCGGTTAAATCCTCCGAATTAAAATTAGCTCAAAGTTAATATTTTGCTCATATAAACCTTATTAATATATGAACATTGAAAAAATAAAGTGACGCTTGGTTTCCAATCAGGCAATATATCGAAGTTTAAACGTCACTTATTTTGAATTTGGATAGTATAAACTTGATTGATACAACGAAAGTTGTCTCTTAATATCTTAATTTGAACCTGTCACGAGATATATTGCAAGTATTTTAGCAACTTTTTTAGAAAACTATGAAAAATAATCATTTAAGTCAGACTGAATTTAACCAACTAAACATTGATAAACGGGTTCTTGATGGCATTAATCAAGCTGGTTTCACTCATTGTACTCCCATTCAAGATCAGACGCTTCCTATTGCACTCAAAGGAAAAGATGTTGCTGGTCAAGCACAAACAGGTACAGGTAAAACTGCTGCTTTTTTAATAGCTGCCATAACGCATATTATAAAAAATAATAATAATTCCGATGCAATTGACAATTTAGATCCTAACATTTTCATATTAGCGCCAACACGAGAGCTAGCAATCCAGATCGCTAAAGATGCGAGATTATTATCTAAATCTACAGAACTCAGGATAGGTTTAGCCTACGGAGGTACTGATTATGAAAAACAAGCAACTGAAATAAAAAATGGCCTAGATATTCTAATTGGAACTCCTGGTCGAATAATTGATTATTATAAAAAAGGTGTATTTAAACTTAACAATATTCAAGTTTTGGTTTTAGATGAAGCTGATAGAATGTTTGATCTAGGTTTTATAAAGGATATCCGTTATCTACTGAGACGACTCCCTAAACCAGAAAATCGACTCAGCATGTTATTCTCCGCAACCTTATCGCATCGTGTCATGGAATTAGCTTACGAGCATATGAATGAGCCAGCATTGGTTAAAATTGAACCTGAAAAAATGACCGCAGATAAAATTAGACAGGCAATTTTCTTTCCATCAAATGAGGAAAAGATTCCGCTTCTTGTTGGTTTAATTAGAGAGGTTATTAATAGTAAAACTATGGTCTTTATCAATACAAAAAAAGAAATTGAAAAAGTGGAAGCATATCTTCAAGAAAATGATATTGATGCCAAAGCAATTTCTGGAGATGTAGCACAAAACAAGAGAGTAAAAATGCTGGAAAGTTTCGAAAAAGACCAACTCAGTGTGCTTATTGCAACAGATGTTGCTTCTAGGGGCCTACACATACCAAATGTGGAGTATGTTATTAACTATGACTTACCTCAAGATGTCGAAGATTATGTTCATAGAATTGGGCGAACTGCTAGGGCTGGTTCAGCAGGAAATGCAATCAGTTTTGGCTGTGAAACCTATGCTATCTCCTTACCTGATATCGAAAAATATATTGGTAAAAAAATTCCTGTAGCTAATTATGATCCCACACTATTACCAAAACTTAAAAAACCAGCTTTTAAAAGAGTCAAAAAATATCGTAAAAAATACTAATTACTGCAACCATTATTATTTATTAGCTGATTAATCCCTTTTAGCCCAAGATAATTCTCAGCCACTTGTTCCTTTTTTCGACTATCTGGAAGTGTTATTTGAACTAATGAATCTATACCGAATTCTCGCGCGCTATCTAAAACGCTTTCCGTATCATCAACAAAAGTCGTTTGCCTACAATCAAATGTCTCAATTTCATTGAATCGCTCCCAGAATATCTGACTTTCTTTAGGAGCACCAAAATCATGCGAAACATACATTTGATCAAAATATTTATCAATACCAGTAACTTCAGATTTTAAATCAAGAATACTACGAAAAGAATTAGTAACTAAAAGAAGACGAATTTCATAGGATTTAATTTTTCTTAAAAAATATTCTGCGTCCTGTAAATATTGAATATTATTTTTTTGTAACTCATGTATTCTTAAAATATCAATACCGAGTAGATCACTCCAATGATCTAGACTATACCATTGCAAAGTTCCCTGCATACTAACAAAATATTTATGCAATTCGGCATTAGCCTCTTTGAGAGATATGCCTTTTTTTTGTGCATATTCCTTCGGAACCAAATCAAGCCAAATAGAACTATCATAAGCTAAATCTAAGATTGTACCATCCATATCTAACATCAAAGTTTTGCAATTTGTTAAAATTTTATTAAGAGAGGTATGCATTTTTATAAATATACTGTATTTTTATTTTTAATATTATCAACTTCAATATTTTTGAAATGAATTTAAACCAGCTTATTAAGCCCTTATCAGAAATAGTATCAACCGCTGGTAAAGCAATTCTCGAAATTTATAACTCTGATTTTCTAGTCACAACAAAGAATGATCAATCACCACTCACAAAAGCGGATCTTCGTTCACATCACATCATCGTTGATGGGTTAAAAGACATCACACCAAGTATCCCAATTATATCAGAAGAAAATCCATTGCAAAGCTTCAATGAGCGGAGACAATGGGGAGAATATTGGATTATTGATCCTTTGGATGGGACGAAAGAATTTATTAAAAAAAATGGTGAATTTACTGTAAATATTGCCTTAATTAGAAATCATAAAGCGCTTTTAGGTATTGTTCATGTTCCAGTAACACAAAAAACATACATTGGATGTGAGGGACTAGGAGCGCAAATTCTTAGTCCTTCTCATGAACCTAAGAAAATTTCTGTATGCAATAAAATCAATCAACCACTCAGAATTGTAGGGAGTAGATCTCACCGAGGTAAAAGTTTAGATAAGTTTCTATCGCAAATAGATGAATTTGAATTACAACCTGTTGGAAGTTCTCTGAAGTTTTGTTTAATTGCTGAAGGCTCAGCTGATATATATCCTCGCTTTGGCCCGACATCAGAATGGGACACTGCTGCAGCCCAAGCTGTTGTAGAACAAGCAGGTGGATTAGTTCTAAAAATTAATGGTGAACCGCTGCTCTATAACACAAAAGAGAATATTCTAAATCCTGATTTTGTTGTTATAAATTCTCAAATCCACAAGCAGTTATTCGTAGAGAATTATAATAATACTAAATAAAAGAATAATTGCGCCATCTAAAGACTTTATGTAAGAATGAAAATCAGATGGTAAATTCAAAGATTAACTCCCAAGATTTATGACAATTAAAGTTGATATAAATTCGATTGAGAAAATTTCTAGACTCAAAGAGCTTCGCGTAAAACATCAAAAAATTAATGCTGAAATTGACCACTTAGCCTCAATACCTGAGACAGATCAACTAAATTTGCGTCGACTCAAGACCAGAAGATTACTGTTAAAAGATATGATTACTAAACTCGAAAGTGCAATGATTCCCAATATGGATGCATAAATAAATTAAAAAGTTGATCATATGAATCCTTATTTAATGATTTTATTTCTTATTTTTTTTGATCTCTCATTTGCTGAAATGATCATTGGGAGAGAAACTATATCGCCCGGGGTTAATATAGTGTTCGAGGGGGCGCCAAAAGATATTGTTCATCCTGAAAACTACTTTTTAAATGAAGCAGATACTGATATTCATATCGAAATGCTTGCAAATTGGTCAGATGAGGCACCCGAGGGATCACCTTTAGGTGGATTCGTAGCTTATCTAGGAGTGTCTGCTGTTATCGAAAGCGCTAACGGTAAAATAAACCATGTACAGCTAACTCCTCATCTAAATATGTCAGATAATTTACATTATGCTCAAAATATAAAATTACCCGGTACTTTGGATGAGCTATACAGCATCACATTCACTATTTATCCAGCGCTCGAGAATAAAATTGGCATCCATTATGACTGGGATAAGATGGTGGGAAAATATGTTCAGCGAAGCACATTTACATACGAAAATCTTGACTTTAAGGATATTGCACTCTCAACAAGACGTTAATTTTTCTTAGGGTAAAAGTTCATTTAATGAGAATTTTTCCTATATGTTTTTCTCCACGCTGTTTGGCTAAGTTAATCTGCTTCTGTCTCTCTTTAAAACGCTCCAAACGTGATTCTGAAATTTTATTGATACATTTTGGACATGAAATGCCCTCCTGATAATCAGGAGATAAGGTTTCCTTCACTGATAATGGGTGCCTGCAGGCATGACACTGAATATACTGACCATCTTTAATTTCATCATCTACCGCCACCCTATTATCAAATACAAAACACTCCCCCACCCATTGATTTTGTGCTTCTTCAACTTTTTCAAGATAATGAAGAATCCCACCATCTAATTGGTTGACATCTTCGAATCCCAGTTCAACCATTAATGATGCGGCTTTTTCGCAGCGAATACCCCCAGTACAAAACATTGCTATTGGTTTATTTTTTTTTGATACTGATAATTTCATTGCAAAATCAGAGAATTCTCTAAAAGCATCTGTTTGAGGATTTATCGCGCCCGGAAAAGTACCAATATCAATCTCATATTTATTTCTTGTATCAATAATCAATGCTTCTGGGTTATTAATTAATTTATTCCAATCTTTTGGCGATAAAGCTTTTCCAGATTTTTCATAAGGACGAATATCCTCTCGCCCAAGTGCCACGATCTCTCTTTTGATCTTAACTCTCATTTTATTGAATGGAGGTTGAGCTACATTTCCCCATCTGACTGATGGCTGAATAGCGCCAGTCAAATTAAATTCTTCTTCAAGCCAATGAAAAATTTCTAATATTGATTCTTCTGACCCCGATAAAGATCCATTAAAACCCTCTTCTGCAAGTAAAATCGTACCAAGAAGATTAAAATCTTTGCATAATTTTAACAATCGCTGTTGATTATTTTTCAAATTGGAGATGTTAATAAAACGATAAAAAGAAGCTACCTTAATATTTTTCATGTCATTTACTATTACTGTGTCTTTGTATTATTTAAAAAATATTTTAAGCTTTTATATAAATGGAATTAAGGAAATTCTCTAAATATAAGTTTATCTCTTCAATATTATCAGTTAAACGATGATCGCCATCAATGACATGCAAGGTAGCTAAATTTTCACGCGCATATTTCACGCTATTCTCTACTGGGACAATGTCGTCTCGCCACCCATGAATAATTTGTGTTGGTATATCTGGTGCCTCAAAGGAAGAATAATCAAAACCATCCATATAATAAGCTGGTGCTAGAACAAATAAACCGATGGCACCAACCTTACTAGCTGCTGCCGATGCCACAAAGCCACCCATACTTGACCCAATCAAACATATTGGATCAGCTATATCTGCACAAATATTTATTAACTTTAAAACCCTATCATCCGCATTTATGATGCCTTGATAATCAATACTCTTAACTTCACATCCTAATTTAGTAGCAAGTTCGGCCATGACTTTTATTTTTGTCCCCCATGGTCCACTTTCTTGACCATGAGAAAATATAACTTGGAGTGTCATCTAACTACCTTAAAAATTTTATTTTGATAATCTATTATGTCGTCTAAGGATATCTTTTAACACTTGATGATCTATCGCCCCAACAAAACGACCTAAATGACCTTTCATATCCTCGCCTGCAATTAATGCATTAATAATTGCTTCTTCTGTGGCTTCCACAGTAGCTTGGAACACCGGATTAATATGATCATTTTGAAGCATAAATATGCCTTGAGATATCTTTTTGGATGAATTTATTAAATTGGCAGTTGAGAATGCAATAAAAATATCGCCCGACCCATTCCTTGCAATACTACCAACACGAGCCAGACCCAATGAAGCTCTCTTTGCAACACGTTTTAGTTGATGTGGAAGCAGTGGCGCATCAGTAGCAACGATAATAATAATTGAGCCATCTCCATTTAGAGGATTATAGGCATTAAGCGCAGTATTTTCTGCAGATAACATCTCTCCAATGGGTAAACCACTTATTCTTAAATTCTTTTTATCTCCATAGTTGGCTTGCACCAATACACCCACAGTATAATTCTCACCATCAATATCAAAAACTCTAGAAGAGGTACCCATACCACATTTAAAACCATGACATCTCATTCCATTGCCACTGCCGATATTTCCTTCTTTGACTGGCCCACCATTTGCTGATTCTAAAGCATCATAAACATGCTTGGTTTTAACATGAAACCCATTAATATCATTCAAATAACCATCATATGTTTCAGCAACTATTGGTAAGGACCACCAAAACCCACTTGTATCAGGTCCTCCTTGAGCGACCCTCCATTTGATTAAGGCGTCATGTACCGCACCAACACTGTGTGTATTGGTTAAGGCAATTGGACCTTCGAGGAAGCCTGACTCATCTAACCAGGATGTTCCAGTCATTTCTCCATTTCCATTTAACGAGAACCAACCACCAAACACTGAGTGATTTAATGTTTCTTTACCCCTAGGGAGGATTACTGTTACACCAGTTCGGATAGCCTTTTGATCCTCAAGATCTTTCGTAATTGTTCTGTACCCAACGGTGACACCCGAAACATCTGTAATTGCATTATACATCCCAGAGATTCCACTGAAACTGATGCCAATATCACGTGCTCGAGGAGTTTCCTGAGCTAAAGAATAAAAACAGTAGAAAAATAATAAAGAAAATATTGAGCTTTTATAAAAAAAACTTTTTTTCATTATTTTAGTTATTAGAGAATTCAAAATATAATCAAGGTATGCAATTTGGAATTAACCCATCATTTTGTGCATCGTTATATATTTTCAAGGTCTCTGGATATTGCGCTATTAGATCATCTATTCGAGTTTCACCAGAAGGATGTGTTGAGAGATATTCAGGTATTTTTGAGGCATTTTTTTTATTCATATTTTTCCATAACTCCACACTTTCTCTAGGATCAAATCCTGCTTTTGCCATATATTGAATACCTATCACATCTGCTTCGGTTTCTTGGAGGCGACTGAAAGGATTTAACAAGCCGAGTAATGCACCTGTTGATAATGCATCTCTTGCTCCTTGAGTCTGATTTCTGTAACCACCACCTAAAATAATAGCGGCGATATCTACACCAATATCTGTCACAGCAGCTCTAGATGCACGTTCATTAGCATGTCTCGCGGTAACATGCGCAACTTCATGTCCGATAACTGCAGCTAATTGGTGTTGGTTAGATGTCATGCGTAATAGGCCTGAATTAACAACAATCTTTCCACCCGGAAGTACGTATGCATTAACATCAGGTTGGTCTACTACCGCCAGCTCCCAGTATAAATCTGCATCACGCCCCTCAATAACATCGACTATCGCATTAGTTACACATGCTACATAATCAATTGTTGATGGGTTTTGAACTAATGGCAAAGTTTCACGAAGACGTTTAAACTGTCGTGAGCCCTCTTGTTCTAGTGCAGCATCTGACTTTAATATCATTTGATTTCGACCTGTAGGTGAAGATGCACAGGCAGATAAGACAACTAAACTGATGATGAGCAAACTCATATACTTAATCCATCTTTGCTGCATAATTATTAAAGCTCCTCTGAATATTTTATATTTCAGTTACCTTAACGAGGTAACTCGCTTTCGAATTTACGGCGCCATCTAAAATCTTCAAATCTACCGAATAAACTGTCCATACCACCCATGATTCGCTGCTTCAATGGCTGCTTAAATTTATATTTAACACTAAATATATCGTATTTTTTACTCATTTCAATGAGTAATTCATCACTAGTTTTAATTTCATCAGCTAAACCCAAATCAAGAGCTTTACGACCATACCAATGTTCGCCAGTTGCAACTTTGGAAAGGTTCATCGCTGGCCTATACTCACTAACAGAGCTCTTAAAAAGTTCGTGCACCTCTTCGAGTTGATCTTTTAACTTTGCTCTATCTTCATCAGTATTTTTACCGAACATAGTAACATTACGTTTATATTGACCAGCAGTAACTTGCTCAAAATCAACGCCATGTGAATCTAAGAGACGATTAAAATTGGGCAATTGAGCAATAACGCCTATAGAGCCCAGTATGGCAAATGGTGCTGCATAGATTTTATTGGCCACGGCGGCCATCAAATAACCGCCACTGGCAGCAACTTTATCCACTATCACAACTAAATTGATATTTTTATTTCTTATTCTAACTAATTGAGAGGCCGCTAATCCATGTTCATGAACAACGCCACCACTATTGTCCAGTCTAACAATCACTTGATCACTCTTTTTAGCTACATCTAATATGGCAGTTACCTCTTCCCTTAATGAAGGGACCGCGGAAGCTTTGAGGTCACCAATAAAATCAATTACATATGCCCTAGGGCGAGATTTTTTTCTTTTTGAGCTAATTTTTAATTTAGCTTTATCGCTTTTTAGTTTAGCCTTCCATTCATCCTTTGCAAGAATAGCCTTTTGCAAACCATCAGATAATTCTTTATGTTTTTTATTTAAATTCTTAACCTCTAGACCTTCCTGCTTTGCTCCTTTCTTTGAGGCAGCCGCAAAAGAGATAACCGTGATAACTGCCGCCAAGATAGTGATAACCTTTAGTAAAAATAGACCATACTCCGATATAAACTCAAACATATTTTTCCTTAATTATTCTATTTAGATAATATTAACGCTAATACCAACATTATTTTTTTGTAAAACTTTATCAGCACGATAACTTGATCTTACAAGAGGACCTGAAACCACCTCTAAAAATCCCATCTTCAAACCTATTTGTCTATATTTCTCAAATTCGCTGGGGGTTACATATCTCTCTACAGAAAGGTGATTTGGGGTAGGTCTCAGATATTGACCGAGTGTAACAATGTCAACCTTACTGTCCTTCAAATCCGTTAAAGTTTCTATAATTTCTAACTCAGATTCTCCAAGCCCAAGCATTAAACTGGATTTTGTTAATACATCAGGGTTGATTGATTTTGCGACTAACAGTACATTTAATGTCTTTTTATAACCAGCCCTTGGGTCACGAACAGACTTGGTTAACCTCTCTACAGTTTCAATATTTTGCGCAAACACATCTAAGCCCGATAAAATAACCTTACGAACATCATTTATATTAGCATTAAAATCAGGAGTTAAAGCCTCTACAGCTGTATTTGGATTTAACTTTTTAATCTCTTTAACACATGCAGCATAATGACTAGCTCCCCCATCAGGAAGATCATCGCGATCGACCGATGTGATAACAACATAAACTAAATTCATTAATTGCACCGCTACTGCAGTATTTTTTGGCTCTTGCGCATCAAGCCAACCTTTTGGGTTACCTGTATCAACAGCACAAAATCGACAGGCGCGAGTGCAGACCGAGCCCATAACCATGATTGTTGCTGTACCATTATTCCAGCACTCTCCAATATTAGGACACATTGATTCTTCACAGACAGTACTTAATTTATTATCTCTTACAATATTTTTAACTTCCTCATAAATCTCTCCAGCTGAAATTTTAGCCTTTAGCCATATTGGTTTTTGATTATTGAGGTTGGTAACATTGTTTTTTAACTTGATACCATTTTTTATAGCTGAAAATCCCTCTAGAGTTTTATACTTTGTGCCAGATGGTATTATCGGGATTGCTTGTAATTTTTTTATTTTGTTCATTTAAATTGCTAGTTATATTAATAAAGTTGTATTCTGTCATGAATTGATTTAACACGCGATACGCGCTCTATTATATATATAATTGATCTCATTAAAAATTAACAAAAGATTTAATCCAAAAAACTAAATATAATAAAGATGTTCAACAAAATTAATAAATTTTTACCTTTGTTTCTGTTGTTAATTTCAGTAGCTAACGCTCAAGAATTTTCTGCTGCTCAATGTTTAAAAGATATGGAAATAGCTGCTTTATCAGCAGATCAAGCCAGCGCTAAGATCCTCTCACCTCAAACATATAAAAAAGCTTCAACCTCAAAGAATAAAGCACTATCTTCTTCAAAATCTGAAAAATATATCTGTCAACAAGCCATGAAATCATTGGAGTATTTCAATGTTGCAACCAGATTTGCGAATACAGCTAATCAACTTTTAAATGACTCAATCTTTAACCGACGTAATGCTATCAAGGCAAATGGTCCCCAAAACTATCCATCAAAGTGGCAAAAAGCAGAAAGAAAATTTGTCCTTGCTACTAAATCTATTGAAAACAAAAATATTCAAAGAGCTGAGAAATTAAATATAGATGCATCTCAAGAGTTTAATTTAATTGAGCTGTGGTCCATAAAGGATAATGTTTTAGCAAAAGCAAGAAACCAGATAGACTTGGCAAAAGAAGAAAAAGCTGATCGATATGCCCCAATAACTCTTGATCAAGCTTATAGATTTCTCAATACTGCTGATTTTGAATTAACAAATAATCGTTATGATATAGCGACGGCTAACAACCTTACAGAGAAATCGATTGAACGTAGTTCACATGCTATTTTCTTATCTATTTTAATTCAAAACTTGCAAGATAAGTTACTAACAACAGAGGAACTAATCATTGAATGGGAAACTAACTTAGCAAAAATTGCCAACTCTGCAGATATAAATCCATTAGTTACAAATGGATACTCATCATTAACAGATAGCTTGGTAAGTTTTATCGATACTCTTCGTTTAGAAAGACAGTACTTAGAACAAGATCAAAAAGATAATTTAATTCAGATAGAAGATCTAAAAGAAGAGATTCGTAATCTTGATGAGAGACTGGGGGGTATTACCCAAGAAAGGGAGAATCTCAATAAAAAAATAGAGGCTCAAGCAAGGATCAAAGAACAATTTGATAAAGTTGAAAAAATGTTTAATTCGACAGAAGCTAGAGTTTTTCGTGAAAATAATAATGTGATACTGAGAATGATTGGACTTACCTTTGGTAGCAATGAATCGTCAATAATGACAGAGAGCCTGCCGCTATTAGCAAAAGTTGAAAAAGCTATCGATGTGTATCCTAGGAGTGAAATTATTATTGAGGGGCACACTGACTCTCAGGGAGATGATCAACTTAACCAGAAATTATCACAACAACGTGCAGATTCAATTAAACAATATATGATAAATGCGATGCGTATCCAGAGTTACCGTATCATTGCAACAGGATTTGGAGAAACTAAGCCTGTGGCTAATAATGAAACTGCATTGGGGCGAGAGAAAAATCGCCGAATTGATATTGTCTTGAAAACTATGCAAAACAATGGAGTTAATTAATCCTGGGGATTAATAAACCACATAATTCGGATATGCTCATAATTGTCTTGTCTGGTTTTTGGTATTTTTCAGGCCATTCAATCTGTTGTGAATTCATCCAAACTGTAACTAAGCCTGCACTTGCAGCACCCACTATATCTGCCTCAGGATTATCACCGACATGCACTATCTCATGTACATCAACTTTTGATCTTTTGATCGCTTCTTGAAAAATTCGCTTATCTGGTTTTGCGAAACCAACATCAACGGCAGTAACAACATCATCAAAAAGATGACGCAACCCTATTTTATTTAAATCAGCATTACCGTTGGTTATTGCTATCAATTTATAATCTGCACTAAGTAACTCGAGTGTCTCTTGAGCACCATCATACAACTTCACATTATTTCTAGCGATGTCAAACACTGTAAATGCGTCTTCGGCATACTCTTCAGGGTAATCAGCTCTTTTGAAGATTTCTCGCAAAATTAGTCTTCGCATGAACCTATAATCAAATGCTTTTTCAGGGTGTTTATTAGCTACATCTGCTCTCAGATTAACAATCTCCTGCTGATTATATATTTTAGCAATTCTTGGATAATTCAATGATAACCAATCCCAAAGTTCAGCTTCTGCTGCTTGAATAACTGGCTCAATATCCCAAAGAGTGTCATCAAGATCTATAGTTATAGCTTTTATATTTAGCAACTAAATTACCCTAAGAAGTAAGTATATTATTTATTCTGGTGCTAACGTTGGTAA
>Ga0055584_100000366_pt1 | contig 42854 bp, 45 predicted proteins | sample OSDHelmetaG_FD_58716 | JGI IMG/M metagenome (GOLD analysis project Ga0055584, IMG submission 58716) | Pelagic marine sediment microbial communities from the LTER site Helgoland, North Sea, for post-phytoplankton bloom and carbon turnover... | ecosystem: Environmental > Aquatic > Marine >...
TAAGGCAAAGGAAGTGGACTCCTTACAGAAATATATCATCATCAAACCTGACTGCTGGAACGGACTGAACGACCACCTAAAGGAAGTAGTTATGTTTCATGAATTGGGTCATTGCTACCTAAATAGATCTCACAAAAGCGGCAACATGGGCAATGGCTACGTCAAGTCTATTATGAATAAACCATGAGTGAGCCGCTTTGGGCAGACACTACCAGCTATCGCCGTGCGTATTATTTAGACGAGCTGTTTGATCCTGACACGGACAAGCCGGAGTGGGCTGATCAGTAAATGCTGCAGGAAGATCCGGGGCTAAAACCTACTCTACCGTTACGCTTTTCGCGAGGTTGCGGGGTTGGTCTACATTGCATCCGCGCATCACGGCGATGTGATAAGACAGCAATTGAAGCGGAACAGACGCAACAAGCGGGGTGAAAATTTCATCGACTTCTGGAATCTCGATTGTGTAATCCGCCATTTCCTTCACTTTTTCGTCGCCCTCGGTCACGATGGCAATGACCACCCCTTTCCGCGCTTTGACCTCTTGGATGTTGCTTACCACCTTTTCATAGGATGGACCTTTGGTGGCGATTACCACAACAGGCATTTGCTCATCGATGAGCGCGATAGGGCCGTGCTTCATCTCGGCTGCAGGATACCCTTCGGCGTGGATGTAGGAAATCTCCTTCAACTTAAGCGCACCTTCCAAGGCCACAGGAAAACAATAACCTCGTCCTAAGTACAGGAAGTTGCTTGCGTCCTTGAATTTCTCTGAAATCTCTTCTACCAATCTATTGGTCTTTAGCGCTCGCTCTACCTTTTCTGGAATCGCCTCTAATCCATACAGCAAGCGTTGGTATCGGCTGCGCTCTATGGTGCCTTCTTTGCTTCCGAGCATCAGAGCCAATAGGGTCAGTACCGTCACTTGAGAAGTAAATGCTTTGGTACTCGCCACTCCGATTTCTGGACCCGCGTGGGTGTAAGATCCGCCGTGCGTAATACGCGCAATAGATGACCCTACTACATTGCAAACACCTAGGATAGTTGCTCCTCTTGATTTGGCAAGTTCAAGTGCGGCTAAGGTGTCGGCTGTTTCGCCAGATTGTGAAATGGCGATGACCACATCGCGTTCGGAGATGATGGGGTTTCGATAGCGAAACTCAGAAGCATATTCCACTTCAACAGGAATGCGTGCTAAGTCCTCAATTAAGTATTCACCTACCAAGCCAGCATGCCAAGAAGTTCCGCAAGCGACGATGATGATCCGTTGTGCATTGATCATCCGTTGCTCGTAGTCTGCTACGCCGCCTAAATGAACCAAGCCTTGCTGTACGTTCAGTCGGCCACGCATACTGTCGTGAATGCTACGGGGTTGTTCGAAGATCTCTTTTAGCATGAAATGCTCGTAGCCGCTTTTTTCCAATTGCTCGAGATGCATCTCGAGTTCTTGGATGTACGGAGTTACATCCTGATTTGCCATGGTAAAAAGCTTCAGTTCTTTTCCTGGCTTTATCTCGGCAATTTCACCGTCTTCTAAGTAGACCACATTTTTCGTGTACTCTACAATGGGTGTTGCATCGGAGGCGACGTAAAAATCGCCTTCGGCTCCAATACCAATAACCAAAGGGCTGCTCTTTCGAGCGGCAACGAGTGTGTTTGGTTCAGACTTGGACATTACCACGATGGCGTAAGCCCCGATTACTTCGTTCAACGCTTTGCGCACGGCTTCGCTCAATGAGATACCCTCTTGGCGCTTGATCTCTTCGATCAGGTTGACCAATACTTCCGTATCCGTTTCTGATTGGAAGGTATACCCCCGATTCACCAATTCCTTTTTGATGCTGTCGTAGTTCTCAATGATGCCGTTATGGATGAGCACCAACTCACCGGACATAGAGGTATGTGGATGTGCATTTTTGTCGTTGGGCTCGCCATGGGTCGCCCATCGCGTATGTCCAATACCTGAATGCCCAGAAACGTCTCCATCCCCGACATGGTGCTGCAGGTCTGCCACCTTGCCTTTGCACTTGTGTACAATGATACTTTCATTCGTCAAAGCAACGCCCGCGCTGTCATAGCCGCGATATTCTAAGCGTTGAAGTCCTTTGATGAGAATATCGTATGCTTGTTTCTGACCCGTATAACCGACAATTCCACACATAGTTATTCGCTTATATCTGCATAGTAAACTTCCAGAGCAATATTATCTGATCCTTTCAAGACATTTTGACCGCGTACGTTTCCGTTAAGAACAGGAACCTGTGCATTCAACGTAAAACCTAGGTAAATTTCTTCCCCGCGCTGCTGCAGTTCGATCATCTTCTGCAGTTGTCGGGTAACGTCAAATGTATACGTCTCGTTGGCTTCATCATACACACCGCCATACCGCGTTTGATTGTAAGCAAAGTCTAAGGTCAATGTTTCGATGGTGTCTTCGGAGGTAGGATCAATTTCGTAATCAAGCAAGTACAGTTGATTTGAGTACGGAAGCCCCTCGGGTTGCGATTCGTCCGTCTGGAACACTAATTGGGCCCGGTGAATGGCTGCATCTGTTTGCTCGATGAAACGTTCGATGTGAGGCACTTCAATCTTCGCTTTCACACCGGACATGCCCTGAACGTAGATTTTATCGGCTTGCGTTGCACTTGCCATTGCCTGCTCTACCGCGCTTCCTGCATAGTCTAAATCAAACTTATTGAAGCGAGTATTGGAACTCAAAACGTTGTAGTCAAGCGTCTCGTAAATGACCGTATCAGGATTGTCCTCTGGGACATAGCTGTACTTCAATTGGAGGCCTGCTGATCCACTGGCGATGTCAATGTTGTACAACGCACCTTTGGCAGAGGGGTCGGCATACTGAGGAACGATGGCCAGTCCACCGAAGAAGTCAAGAAAGGATGAGGAAGTGGAGTAGCTTGTACCAATCCCTTGGAGCAAATAAGACCCAAGATCTTTGGACAAAGCAATCTTTACACCCTCAAATACCACATCGTTGGAATCGTTCGGATCCAATACATAGAGGGCAGCCAGCTCTTCTTTAGATGCATAAGCGATCGTTTCTGACCCTACGGGAAGATCATCGAGGCGAAAGGACCGATCGGATGTATAGGCGCTGTCAATGATCATCAACTCTTCAATCTGATAAATGGCCAGTGTTAGGCTGTCTGTGAGGTCTCCGTAAGCGTTGATAGGGAATACAGTAAGGGTAAGCTCCTCTACGGTATACTCAGAGGAAGGCAGCTCGAGAAAAATGTTTTCTGATTCCAACGCGAAGTTCATCAAGAGACTGGCTTCGGCTTTTCCAAAGACATCGTTTTGGATGCGTCCTGCGAAATTTTGAAAGCGGGTCGACCCCTGGGGGTCAAGGAGGATGGTGCGCGCCTCAAGGCTGAACGTGTCGACCAAGGTCAACGAATCGAGGTATCCGTCTGGTTGAACCTCAGGGCCGATCAATGCATTTTTCTTGCATCCGATCAAGACCGAGACTAGTCCGAAAAAAACAACGGCTCGCCAAGAGGCAAACCGTCGAATGTTGTTACGTAGAGGTATATTTTTCACTCCCTTATTCTGCGATCACTGAGTTTTCTTCCATGACCCTGGTGTAGAAATCATCGAATACGCTCATTAGGTTTTCTTCAGGTTGTGCATCGAGCACAGGCTTGCCTAACGTCTCTACGTATGACTTTATATCATCGCTGACGTACTCAGATCCGTAGACGATGGCGTCTGAATACTTAGCAGCAAGCTTCACCCAATTATCATACGTTGGATCCTGCATGATCTCGATGTCTTCTCCCTCGATTCCATCGTACTTCAATTTTTCAATGAAGCGTGGGTCTAACTTTTCTTCAAAGTCTTCATCGTAAATCGAAAACACCACCTTGGCGTCGCCAAAGAGTGGATCATCGGCATAAAATGTCTTTTGATAGATAGCCATCAGAGCGCTGAACCATCCATGGCAATGTATGATTTCTGGCATCCAACCGAGCTTCTTTACCGTTTCAAATACCCCGCGGCAAAAGAAGATGGAACGCTCATCGTTGTCCTCAAAGAAATTCTCCTCATCATCGAAGAAGGTATGCTTGCGCTTGAAGTACTCTTCGTTGTCAATGAAGTACACCTGCATCCTAGTAGGTTGGATCGAAGCAACCTTGATGATCAAGGGGTGATCCGTATCATCAACGATCAAGTTCATTCCCGAAAGCCGAATCACTTCATGCAACTGGTGACGACGCTCGTTTACACAGCCGAAGCGGGGCATAAACAATCGGATCTCTTTGCCGAAATCTTGAGCCTCCTGCGGTAGCTGGCGGCCCATGTAAGACATGTAATTTTCAGGAAGGTAGGGGTTGATCTCGTGGGAAACGTACAGAACGCGGTCGTAATTACTCATAAATTCATCCTTGGTTTTAAGAAAAGAACTCTCCTCGGAGAAAAAGTCTTGCAAATTTACGCAAATTGCGGCTTCGCGTCAATAAGAAGCTGTCTTTGTACAATGTTCATAGCCAAGACCAAACAAGAGATCGATCAATTCACTCCTCGTGACCGAAAGGTGGGATTTGTTCCTACAATGGGCGCGCTGCATGAAGGGCACGCATCCTTGGTTACGGCGTCCAAGCTTGATGGGCACTTTACCGTTGCCAGCATATTCGTGAATCCGACACAGTTCAACGACCCAAAAGACTTTGAGAAGTATCCGGTTGATACCGAGCGCGACCTTGAGGCTTTGGAAGCCGCCGGATGTGATCTGGTGTTTTTGCCTACACGATCGGAGATCTATCCCTCCGGGACTGATTTGGAGCGCTACATCCACGATTTTGGGGCCTTGGAAAACAGACTCGAAGGTGCGTTTCGACCTGGCCATTTTCGGGGAGTGGGTCAAGTAGTACACATCCTCTTCGAGGCGGTGCGGCCCGATGTGGCATATTTTGGGGAGAAAGATTTTCAACAATTACAGGTCATTAAGCAGCTCGTCAAACAACTGAACTCAGCAATAGAGATCAAGGGAATGCCAACCGTGCGAGAGCCCGACGGGCTGGCGATGAGTTCGAGAAACCGAAGACTTACTCCGACGCAAAGAACCGCGAGTACATTGTTGTACCAAGCCTTATCACGGGCCGCGCAAGTACTTGTTGAACAGGGGGTGGATGCCGCCAGAGAGCAAGTGAAACGCTCGTTTGAAGGCAATGCACACTTGCGCCTAGAATACTTTGACATCATTGACCCAGTCACCTTTTTACCAAGGAAAGAAGGCGATTCAGGAACCCATCATGCGGTCATAGCTGCTTATGCGGGAGACGTTAGGTTAATTGATAATTTGAGACTTGATTAAATCGCTCGCGAAGGCTAACCTTTGTATGGCAACACAACGCGCGGTGAATACATGGAATTAACATCCGCCATTCAACATAAGATCCTCCGGATCAAAGACCACGTTCAGGAATTCCGGAACGAGGGGAGAACATTCTTTGCTAGCTCCTCCTTTCAAACCCACAGTTTACCGATGTTGCATGTTCTCAGCCGCATTGCACCTGAGATGCCTGTCTACTTTATTCAAACAGGATTTCATTTTCCGGAGACGCTAAAATTCAGGGATCATATCGCTGGGGCATTTGGATTGAATCTAGTAAACGTCGAAAGCCACGTTCCGAAGGTCCAGCAGCGCGATGCCAAGGGGAAATTCTTCTTCACTTCAGATCCAGATTTTTGTTGCTTCCTCAACAAAACCCAACCGATGCAGCCCCTATTGGAACGCTTCGATATTTGGGTCAATGGGGTCAGGGCAGATCAAAATGCCAATCGCAAGGCACTGCAGGAGTTTGAACACACTCCCCAAGGCGGATCCAGATACCACCCTCTGTTGGATTGGTCCAAACAAGAAATTTGGCAGTACATTTCAGTGATGGAATTACCCCGGCATCCATTGGATGCGGAGGGCTATGTGAGTATCGGATGTGAGCCTTGCACCGTGAAACCGAGCATTGGAGATGAACGAGGAGGGCGGTGGTTGGGACAGAGTAAGAATGAGTGTGGTCTGCACACCGAATTAGTAAGCAAATAAGTTAGGTGCATGAGAGTATTGATTACAGGTGGAGCGGGATACATCGGCACTGCGCTGTGTCAAGCATTGTTAGCAGATCCTTCCATTGAGCGCGTCACGATCTATGACAACCTGAGCCGACACAATTACAATGCCTTCATCGGCACCTTGAAACTGGACCATCGCTTCCACTTCATTGAAGGAGATATCCTCGACAGTAGAAACCTTCGTAAGGCAGTGCGAAACGCCGACGCGATATTTCACCTGGCGGCAAAAGTGACCACCCCTTTTGCGGATCAAGACGCCCATCTATTTGAGCAAGTAAACCATTGGGGAACGGCAGAGGTGACCTATGCCGTAGAAGAGAGTGACGTGCAGCGATTGGTGTACCTGAGCTCCGTCTCGGTCTATGGGTCGGGCGAAGAACGAAAAGCTCTAGGCGTACAGTTGAACCCGAAAACGTTTTATGGCATTTCTAAAATGCGTGGTGAAGAGCACGTGCGCAGATTGGAAGATAAGGTGAAAACGCACATCGTCCGGTGTGGAAATGTGTATGGGTACAACAAGAGTATGCGCTTCGATGCCGTCATCAACAAGTTACTCTTCGAGGCCAATTTCCACGGAACCATCAATGTCCATGGAAGCGGAGAGCAGCATCGACCTTTTATCTTCATCGATACGGTCAGCCGACACTTGCACACGATACTAAAGGATCAAAGTGCAACGGGCACCATCAACTTGGTAGAGCACAATTACAGCATCAACGACATCGTAGAAGTGCTGAAGGAGCTGTATCCTGAAATGGAGATGATCTTTATCAACAACAACATGAAGTTGAGGGAGCTTAAAGTAGACACCTCCACAGGGAATTTGGCTGATCCTGCAGAAGGACTGGCTGTGTTGAGGGATCGACTGGCTTCGTTCAAGAAGGAGTTCACCTTCTGATTACCACTTCACAACTACCTTTCCGATGGAGCCCCGACTCTCCAAACGCGCATGCGCTTGACCCAGCTCATTGGCGTTGAATACAGAATCCACCGTGGGTTTCAGGATGCCTTGTCGGTAGTGCGTGTACACTTCTTCGAGCGCTTCTTGCACATAGTTGGGTTTATTCTGTCCCAGCCTGAGCATGTTGACACCAATTACGCCTTTTGATTTCATAAGCAAGGCGATTGGGTGGAAGAACCCAAATCCTAATCCGATCTTCAATTTATCTAGAAAATTGCCCTCAGTGGAACTCCAGTCGCTGGCTCCAAATGTGATAATACGCCCACCCGATCCTAGAAGTCCGAGGGTTCGTTTGAAGTTTTTGCCCCCAATTGGGTCAAAGGCCACGTCGATTCGATCCTCACCACACAGTCTCTCCACTTCCTTGACAAAATCTTTCTCCCTATAGTTGATAGGATGATCTACCCCTTGAGAGATGAGATAGTCCATCTTTTCAGGCCGACTTGCAGTGCCAAATACTTCGCAGCCTTTCCATTTTGCAATCTGGACTAACGCAGTTCCCACTCCCCCTGCTGCAGCATGCACCAAGACCTTATCGCCTGGTTTCAAGTTGATCATATGACACGCTGCCATCCACGCAGTGCAATATTGAGTAGCCAGTGCCGTAGCTTCAGCAGGGTTTGTTCCAGCATCAAGGCGAATGGCTCCTGCTCCCTGTGTCTTGGCGTATTCTGCGTACCCACCAAAAGGGGTAAGAGCCAAGACCAAATCACCCATTTGAACATGACTAACCTCGGACCCTACTTCCACGACCTCACCGACAACCTCATACCCAAGGACAACAGGCAAGGCAGGTCGGTCTGCATACATTCCACGACGCGACATCACATCCGCATAGTTTAGTCCAAAATGGCTCACTTTGATTACTATTTCGTCGGGGTTGGCCTTAGGAATAGGTCTTTCTTCAAGTTCGAAAGCGTTTCCTGGGTCTCCCTTCCTTACATCTTTCGTCAGTACCAGTGCTTTCATTCCTTTTTTCGTTTTTCTGCGTGATGCGTTCCTTCAATGACCAACACGATTTCCCCTTTATACGCATTGGTTTCGCCCAAAGCATGTAGCTCCTGGAGGGTGCCGCGGTGATATGACTCGTAAACTTTGGTCAACTCCCGCGCAACACAAGCCCTTCGCTCACTTCCGAAAACTTCTACGGCTTCTTTAAGCGCTTTTTGTATCCGGTGGGGCGACTCATACATCACCATAGTGTGTTGAATATCAGTTAGATCTCTCCAAAAGGTCTGCCTACCTTTCTTCTGGGGTGGGAAACCCAGGTAGAGATATTTCTCACAAGGGAGTCCAGAGCCAACAATGGCGGGGATGATAGCGGTTGCACCAGGTAAAACTTCTACACGGATGTCTCGTTCAATGCAGGCCCTAACCAAGAGATATCCAGGGTCACTTATGCCAGGTGTACCCGCATCTGTTACCAAAGCCATGTTGGTTCCGCCGATCAATTGATCTATTAAGCGTTCTGTGACTTTGTGCTCGTTGTGTTGGTGGAAGGGACTCAGCTTGTTTTCAACGCCTATATGCTGCAAGAGCTTGCCTGAGTGCCTAGTGTCTTCGCAGAGAATGAGGTCAACCGTTTTCAAGACCTTAACAGCCCGCATGGTGATGTCGTCTAGGTTGCCAATTGGCGTGGGGACCAGGGTGAGAATTCCGCTCATAGCACGTCTTTCAATTGAGGAAAACAGCGCAAGTATTCTCGCACGCAACCATGGCCACCCTTCGAACGAAGTACGAAATGCGCGGCTTCTTTTATGGGTTGGGTAGCATCAGACGGACAGGCAGCAATGCGCGCTTTACCGAACATCTCAAGGTCGTTGATATCGTCCCCGATATACCCGACTTCATTCCATGACAGGCCCAATGTATCCAGCCATCCAGCAGCAACATTCAGTTTCGGATCTGTGCCGACATACACGTGCTCAATTCCGAACATCGCGGCTCTATGCTGAATGATGGATTGATTTACCCCGGAGGAGATGATGCCAAAGGTGATGCCCTTTTTCATGGCGTGTTTGATGGCCATTCCATCCTTCGTATCAAAGCGCTTGAATTCATCACCGCTTTCGGTGTAGAACATGCCTCCTTCTGTCAATACACCGTCCACATCCAAGAAGACAAAGCGAAGATCTTCCCAAGGAAGATTCGTGTATTGCATGTTCCATAGTAAAAGCACATCCAGGCCAATGCCGAGTCGTTCAGCTAGCGCTTCCAGCTCATAGAGGGTTGGGTTTTCGCTGAGCTCAAGCCCAGGGTCCAAGCTTTTCAAGTGGGCAATATTCTCTTTAAGGTAGCTCATACAATGTTCCGCCCAACTGCTTGAGCCACTGGTTTGATGGCTTTGAGTAGATGGCGAAATTGGTCGTGGTAAAGTTGTTGCGCAGCGTCGCTTTTCGCTACCGAAGGGTCTGGGTGAACTTCAACGAGCAAACCGTCGATGCCCATAGCTACGCAAGCTTTGCTGAGGTCCTCAATACCGTATCGGTATCCCAAGGCATGCGAAGGGTCTAAGATGATCGGAAGGTTGATGTGCTCTTTGAGCCATGCCACCCCGCAGAGGTCAAGTGTGAATCGCGTCTTTGTTTCGAATGTTCTGATCCCGCGTTCGCACAACATTACGTTGGAGTTCCCTCCGGAAAGCACGAATTCGGCGGCTTGCACGAATTCCTGTAGCGTAGTTCCAAATCCTCGTTTGATGAGAACGGCTTTGTCCGTTTTCGAGCATGCCTTAAGAATACCGTGATCATACATGCTCTTTGCGCCGATTTGAATTACATCAGCAAATTCGATGACGTCGTCCACATGGGTCGCATCCCGCACTTCGCTCACGATGACAAATCCATGTTCTTCGCGCATTTTGGCGAGCAACCGCAGACCTTCTCTACCAAGTCCTTGGAAGGAATAAGGAGATGTTCGGGGCTTGTAGCATCCCCCGCGCAGACCTTGGATGCCTAGTTCCTTCATCAGATCAGCGCTCTGTCTGATCTGCTCTTCAGATTCAACTGAACACGGCCCTGCAATGACCATCGTGTTGTTCGTATCACCACCAATGCTTTGTTGACCCAACTGAATGGTGCGCGTAGGAGCCGAATAGCTCCGACTCGCCAATTGGATGTCAGAATCCATCGCCCAATGTGCTTCAGCGTGGGGTTCGATTTCAGCGGGGACTTCCTTCAACTTTGAAGGGGTTACCAGCACAAAGCGTTGGCCATCGTAAAAAATGGCGGAGGTAGTCATCGCCGCAAAACGATGCGCCTCCTGTTCGGAGATATCCGGTCTCAAATGAATGATCATAGTTCGCCTTTTACAAGGTTGAGGAAGGATACGACACCCTTCACTTTTTTGGTCTTATCAACTACAGGAAGGTAGTTGATGGGGAATTGAAATTCTTTTAAATAGAGCAACATGGCACTCACGGTCATGTGGTCTTCTATCGCAATAGGTGCGCGATTGATCATGGCGTTTACGTCCATCTTTTCCGGGTGATCCACATTGCGGAGCACCTCTCTGCGCAGGTCCGCATTGCTCACGATTCCTTCGATCTGCTGTTCGGCATCTTCTAAAATAGTGAAGCCCAACTTGTGGTCTTCAATCGTTTGTAAGACTGTGCGCAAACTCCTATCGGCTGGTCCGACAATTGGCGTTTCCTCACGACTGCGCATGAAGTCGCCTACGGTGTAGTGACTCTCAATGTCGTGCAGTTTCAGGTTCAATAGGGCGGCGCCAATCGGCAAATTCTTGAACAGGTAGGAGCCAACCACGGAGGCGTGCACGCCCATGTTTCTGAGGATGAAACTTACCTCTGCGTTGACACCGCCATCCACGTGAATGCCCTTATCGGGGAATCGCCGTTTGAACCGCCGGATCTTTCGAAAATTTATTTTGTCAAACCTGCCACCGCTCTCTCCTGGGATGGTCGCCATCATAAGAATGAAGTCGTAATGCGCGGGATCAAACTTGTCAATATCCGTGTCTGAAATGATGCTTAACCCCATGCTCGCCGAGCAACCACCCTTGTACTTGTATCCATCCAAATCTTCATGCTGAAGCGTGACGAATTCAATCTGCAAGGCATTGATACGCTCAAAGTACTGCCCTGGATTAGCGGTGATCAGATGAAGATCGATCGGAGTGTCGCTGTAGCGACGGATTTCTTCGATGTCATCAAAAACCTGGGGATTGTCTCGGCAGTCGATGTGGAAATAGTCGATACCGTGCTGGTCAAGGTCTTTGATCAGCTGTTCAAGGGGGGTTTCCTTACTGGAATATACCGAAGCGGAGATCTTCATGGGTGAAAGTCAAGCGAAGGTAGTAACCCGAAGGGGAAATGCTGATGCCATAAATGGGAATGGTCTTCTGCTGTTTGATGACAATGGTTTCACCGCTGACGGAAGTTTTGACGCGATAAGTGCTTTGTTTTTCGCCTCTTTGCAGGCAACACCTCCCACGTTTGCCTGCGCCAGGACCTCACATAACGCCCCTTTTTGATTATCACAGGCGTTCTTATGCCTGTATTCTATGCGCAGAATATTTCAGTGCGGGCAACTTTTTTACCTCAAATCACATCTTATTCTCAGTTTTGGCCTGATGATGACAGACAATGAGCTTATTGAGCAGTGTTTGAAGAACGATCACAAGGCGCAAAAAGCGTTATTTGACAAGTTTTCGCGAAAGATGATGTCGGTATGCATGCGCTACGCTTCCGACATCGAACTGGCAGAGGATTGGCTGCAGGATGGATTCATTAAAGTGTTTTCTAACCTGAGCAAATTCAAAGGCGAGGGAAGTTTCGAAGGATGGATCCGAAGGACGATGGTAAATACATGCCTGGATCACATTCGAAAATCCAACCGGTTGCAGATTGACGCAGATATCTCCGAAGCTGAGTATTTAGCTGGCGATGAAGAAAAATCTGTTGGAAAACTGAGGGTGGAGGAACTGATGACCTTGATTGAGAACATGCCTGTTGGGTACCGAACGGTGTTCAACATGTTCGCAATCGAAGGCTACTCACACCAGGAGATTGCAGAGCAGCTAGGGGTGACTGAAAGCACCTCAAAAACGCAGTTTCGAAAAGCGAGAACGTACTTGATGAATATTATCGTCGAACGAGAGAACATATAATGACGAAGAACGAACACAACATTGAAGACATCTTCCGAAAGGCTTTCGCCTCCCATGAGATGGATGTCAGTCCAAAAGTCTGGAGCGGGATCGAAGCATCCTTGGGTCAGGCTGGAGCGGCAGCTACTGGAGCAACAGGAGGGGCAAGCTTCCTAGCCAAGGCAGCCGCCGTAATCGGTTTTGCAGGTTTGATAACAGCAGCTACCATTGCTGAGGTCAATTACCAAACGGGCATTTCGCCAGAAACGACAACAGAAACTCCTGAGAATCACATTGCTGAACCTGCTTCCCAGTATACTGCTACCGCAATGGCACCGATGATTTCTAGCGAGAACAAGGTTTCTGAAACCACTGAGATTTCGATAGATGCGGAGATGGTATCTTCAAGTGAACCAAGCATCCAGGAAATTACGGCGAAAGAAGGCACGACCTTACCATTGGCATCAACTCCAGTGCCGTCTACGGCCCAAGTGGTTGACAATGTTGAATCAAACGAACCGTTGGAGCAAGAAAAGGCGATGGCCACTGCAACGAGCGCAGCAGAGAATACAGAAAACCGTGGTTCAGTGCAGGAAGTGGCTGAACAGCCTTCCAATCAAAAACGTAACGCCGAGGTTGTTGCTCCTGCTGAGCAAAATGCATCACCAGAGGCCTCTACTACAGCGTACTTCACACATGAAGCTCGCCAGATGATTACGCCAAACGGAGATCCCTACAACGAATACATGACGATCGAAGGTTATGGCGTGAAGGACTTCTTCCTTCAGATCGCAACTCAGAGTGGTCAAATTGTCTTCGAGTCGCGTGATATCAACGTGCGTTGGAATGGTGTTGACCGATTCGGTAATGCGCTTCCAAACGGAGTATACTTCTATGAAATACGTGCAGTGGGCGATGATGGACTACCGTATGTGGATCAGAACGCTCGGGGAAGCGTGACCATCAAGCGCTGATCAGTAATCTAGACCGCGGGCTACAAACCCGGTCATCAGATCAAATACTTTCTTGTAATTGGTGAGAGGAATGTTCTCAGGTACATCGTGAATATCATGATAGTGCTTGTAATCCCCCATCGTATAAATGAAAAAGCAAGGCACGTCCTTTTGAAAGAAAGGATAGTGATCGCTGTTGGCAGCGGAACCCCTAGCCTTGATCGAGGAAAGCTTGCTTACCTCGTTGTTCACCCGCACTAAATTGTCAAACTGATCCGAAAAAATCTTGCCGTTCACAGCCGTGATTCCCGTCTTGGCATCCGCCATCAAGTCTAGGTTGAGCAAGAATTTAATCTTGTTTAATTCAATAGGACTATGGTCTACGAAGAACGTTGACCCTACAAGGCCAGCTTCTTCCCCTGCGAACCAAATAAAGACCGTAGTGTACTCCGGCGGGTGCATTTTGTAATGACGCGCAAGGTCGAGCAGCATGGCGGTTCCACTTGCATTGTCACTCGCTCCGGCTATGTAGGTATCGGCGCCCATTCTTCCCAAATGGTCATAGTGCGCTGTGAAAACGACCATTGAATCTTTCATGCCCGGGATGTATGCGGTTACATTCTTAGCCTGATAGTTGCTCACCCAGGCTTGGTCCATATCCAGCGAGATGGAACGAATTTTTTTGCCTACCGAGTCTTTTGTCACTTCGAGAATGGGGATGTTATACATGCGACGCCCGACCGACCACGTCAGCTTTTTATCGGTCAGCACTACGTAGCCTTTTGCGTTGATAGGATTTTCTCCTAGGCGAGCTATATAGGCTTGATTGGCGGGAGAATCATCCGTTGCATCAAGCACTACCATGCTCTTTTTTACCTTTTCCTGGAGCGATAGCTTAAAAAGCTTTTCGCGTTTATCCGTCCACTTTGGTTTTAATGAAAAGGCCTTGAAGTCACCGTGCAGGGCATATGAATTGGGGTTGGGGATGTAGTCCTCACCAGTCTCAAGGAGCTTTCCGTTGATCGATAAATCCATGGCACCAGGAAAGGTGTTTACACCCAACTCAAAGGCTTGGGTAAACGAGCCCTTTAAAGGAGCCAACCCGATTGACTTGCATTGGCGAACGAGAAAATCGGCTGCCTTGACGTCGCCGTTGAGAACGTAGCCACGCCCGTGGTAGCGAGGTGCGCAAAGCGAATCAATCATGCGACGCACATAGGCACTGTCTTGCGCCTGGCATAGCATGGGAAAGGTTAAAAGAAGACTAAAGAAAAAGGAACGCATCATGTAAATCGGCGTGCAACGGTGGATCGAAAGGCGATCACCGTGTCATTCTCGCCATCCCATTTGTATTTCTGAGAGAGATTTTCGTCCATGAGCAGTTCGGCATCCATAAGGGACTCTAAATGATTGAGTTCTTCCAAGGCACGGGTGAAGGCAGACATATCGCCGTTGAATAGCTCATTGGCATAGAGAAAGCGCTCGTTGATGCCGAAGGCCTTTTTCAAGTCCTGTAGTTTTGAATTGCCAACGCGATCGCTCAAGGTGATGGTATCTCTGGCATGCGCAGGTTGCTTTGGCAGGCCCTCATGCGCCTTCGAAAACTCCTCAATGGTGCGCATGATCGCTTCGTGCTGCTGTTCTTCATTTGCAGGTTCTTCCTCCACGGCCGGCTCTACCTCTTCCAGGGCGGAATCCGCTACAACCGAGGTTTCGGGGATGGCTTCTGCTGCTGGAGCAGGTTCTTCAACGAGATCTGGTGCGGCTTGAGATTGATGTTCTTCCAAGACAGTTTCCAATGCCGCGCGAATGGCTTCGAGGTCGTCCTTGAGCAATTGAAGTTCGTTTTCCTTTTCTTGGATCTGTCGTTCCAGTCGGTCTATCTTTTGGAGGAGGTCGTTCATGTACATGCAAATCTAACGCAGATCAAAGATCGCAATTGTGTCTTGCAATTGTGAGGAGGGGATAATATTTCAAGAACAACCGGAGGTTAATGACGCCAGATCGAGCGGGATTCAAACAATTCAGATAGATTCGTATCATCCGATTGAACCCAATTCAAGGCGCAATGTTCCTGGAATTCACTGGTAAAACAACACATAAATATGGATGGATCGAGGTAATCTCTGGATCCATGTTCTCGGGCAAGACAGAAGAACTGATACGCCGCTTGAAGCGAGCAAAATTTGCGGGACAGAAGGTTGAAATTTTCAAACCCGAGATGGATGTACGCTATAACGAAGAAGCGGTGGTATCGCACGATGAGAATAGCATTCTTTCTACACCCGTAGAAAGCTCTGGCAACATTTTGATCTTGTCGAATGAAGCACAAGTAGTCGGGATAGACGAGGCCCAGTTTTTTGACCCCGAACTGGTCAGTGTCTGCAACCAATTGGCCAACATGGGTAAACGGGTAATAGTGGCGGGTCTTGACATGGATTTCAAAGGTCGTCCCTTTGGGCCCATGCCAGGACTTATGGCCATTGCAGAATACGTGACCAAGGTCCATGCGATCTGCGTAAATTGTGGCTCACATGCGAATCATTCCCAACGAATCAGCTCGAGTGATCGGCTGGTCGAATTGGGAGAACTCAAAGAGTACCAGCCGTTGTGCCGTGCTTGTTTTAACACGAATGTGATGAACAAATGAATTATACGATCGAAAGCATTGCAGACTTCTGTGGAGGCAAGGCACACATTGCTTTTCCCGGGTCAAAGGTCGGCCGTATCAATACAGATCATCGCATTTTGAAACGCGATGATGCTTTGTTTGCGGCGCTCAAAGGAGCACGCTTTGATGGGCATGATTTCATTCCTGAATTGCTCGATTATAGGGGACGTCATTTTTTGATCACTGATGAAGGGATTGCTCAGCGATATGAGGGGAGGGCAAATTTCATTGTGGTGAGGGATGTGGTCGAAGCCTTGCAGCGCATCGCGGCTGAGCATCGGGATAACTATGACGTACCTGTTATAGCAGTCACGGGAAGCAATGGAAAAACGATCATCAAGGAATGGCTGAATGCATTGCTTGAAGGTGAGTACCAGATTTGCCGCAGCCCGAAGAGCTATAATTCCCAGATTGGCGTTCCACTTTCGGTCTTCGAATTGAGCAGCAATGATAGTCTGGCCATTTTCGAGGCGGGCATTTCTAGGCCGGGTGAAATGGATCGATTGGAGGAAATCTTGTGCCCGACCTTAGGCATCATGGCCAATCTAGGCGATGCGCATTCTGCGCATTTCGGTTCAGATAAGGAGAAATTCAAAGAAAAGTGGCGCCTGTTTAAGGGGGCTGAGCGGGTCGTAGCATGTGCTGACCACAAATGGGTGAAGTGGCTGTCGACAGAAGATCACGAGCGCTGCGTTTCTTGGTCCTTGAAAGGCGAACAAGCCCAAATTCAACTGAGGGTATTTGAGCAGTCGAATGAACACACCCAACTGCATGCAAAGGTTAAAGGAAAGCAGTTCAAGTTTTCTATTCCATTTACTGATCGAGCGAGCATTGAAAATGCAGGACATTGTTTCGCCATGCTTTGGACGCTTGGCAACACGGATAAAGCTGTCCTCGACCGATTTGAGTTGTTGTCGCCGATTGCGATGCGTATGGAGGTGAAACAGGGGATTGAAGATTCACTGATCATCGACGACACCTATAATTCAGATCTGCATTCTTTGCGCGCTTCGGTAGACCAACTCGTAACGCATGCTGACCGTGATAAATGGGTGATCTTGAGTGATCTCAAAGAAATGCAGAGCTTCGGTAATACCTACCACGAAATCGCGCAAATGCTCCTCGAGGCTGAAGTGACAAACTTGATTGCCATCGGACCTGAAATAGCTATGCATAAGCACATGTTTGCGCCGATCAGGGTTCAGTGTTTTGCTTCCATGGATGAATATTGGGACCAGCTGGATCTGAAGACCTTGAAGCATAAAGCAATCTTGGTGAAAGGGGCAAGACAGTTCAAATTGGAAAAATTGGTCAATCGGCTACAGGCGAAACAGCGGATTACGACCCTAGAAATCGACTTGCAGAAATTGGGGGAGAACCTCAACTATTTTCGGTCTAAATTGGCCGAGGATACCAAAGTGATGGTGATGGTCAAGGCTTTCGCGTACGGCAGCGGCGGCTATGAAATTGCGCATTTCTTCCAATCTCAGCGCACGGTGGACTACCTCGTAGTGGCTTATGCCGATGAGGGCATACTGCTTCGGGAAAAGGGCATTAACCTACGGATCATGGTCATGAGCCCCAGCAAGACTTCCTACGAAAGTATGATCCAACATGAGCTGGAGCCGGAGATCTATTCTTTGAATGCCCTCAAAGATTTCATTCGAGCAGCGAGGAGCATGCGACACTTTTTTGAACGTTATCCAGTCCATTTAAAACTGGACTCTGGGATGCATAGATTGGGATTTCATCAGCGAGAACTCTCAGAAGCATTGAAGATTATTCAGGCTTCGCCATTCGTCAGTGTTGCGAGCATTTTCACCCACCTTTCTGCTACCGACGAAGCGACACACGATGGCTTTACACGAGAGCAGATAGCGCGATTTGAAGTCATGAACACCAAAGTGATATCAACGCTGGGCTATCAGCCGGATCGACATGTGCTTAATTCTACAGGCGTGCTTCGCTTCCCCGAATATCATTTCGAAATGGTCCGTCTCGGCATTGGGCTCTATGGGTTCAGTGGCAACGAAGAGAATCGATTCCTCAATGCGCTGGGCTCTTTGAAGAGCTATATTGTTCAAATCAGAGAAGTAGACGCTGGAGATTCGGTGGGATACGCGCGGAAGGGAAGAGCAGACGCCTCTCGCCGCGTGGCCACGGTGGCACTCGGTTATGCAGATGGGTTAGACAGACGGCTCAGTGATGGAAACTGGGATGTCTTGTGGCAAGGCATCCCGTGCCCAATCATTGGAAATGTATGCATGGACATGACGATGATCGACGTATCCCATACCCAGGCGAAAGAAGGCGATGAAGTAGTCATTTTTGAAGGGAATGATTCGATTACTGCCATGGCTGAAAAATTGGGAACGATTCCTTACGAAATTCTGACTAAGATTCCCGAACGTGTGCGCAGGATATACCTACACGAATGATGAAGGACCTCTCAGTAGTCATTATCACACTCAATGAAGAGCGAAACATCGGCCGATGTATCGAGAGCGTTTCCGGCTTGGCAAAGGAGGTGGTGGTGGTAGATTCGCTTTCCACGGATCGAACTAAGGCGATTGCCGAAGCCGCAGGGGCACGCGTGGTAGATCAACCGTTTCTGGGCCACATCGAACAAAAGAATTTCGCTATTGAGCAAGCCAGTCACGAGGTTATTCTTTCGCTGGACGCTGATGAAGCGTTGAGTACAGAGCTCAAATCCTCCATTGAGAAGGTGTTGCGCAGGTTTGATCAGGACGGATACACGATGAACCGCCTGACCAATTTTTGTGGAAAATGGATTCGCCATGGGGGATGGTATCCTGACACCAAGCTGCGTTTGTTTCGAAAGGGCCAAGGTGCATGGACGGGCACGAACCCACATGACCGCTATGCGTTGAAATCCGGATTGAAGTCGGGGAAACTGAAAGGTGACTTGTTGCACTATTCGTTTTACTCGGTAGAAGAGCACCTCGTCCAAATTGAAAAGTTCAGCGCTATCTCCTCCGAGGCCAAGTACAAAGAGGGCATTCGTTCTAACTGGCCCAAGATTTTAATCAAAACGGCCGCCAAGTTCGCCAAGGCGTATGTGATCAAGCTTGGGTTTTTAGATGGATACTACGGGTGGGTGATCGCCAAGAACTCCGCTTTCGCGACCTACCTTCGCTACCGAAAACTCCTTGATTTGCAGTCTAAAAAGGCATGAAGGTTTTACACATCACATCACCGAAGACGTGGCGTGGCGGTGAGCAGCAGCTCATTTATCTCGCTGAAGAACTCAAAGTGCTGGGCATTGAGCAGGTGATCATGTGTCCGTTCAATTCACGAGTGCACAAGTATTGCCTAAAGCATCACTTCCCCCATGTGACCTACTACAAAGGGTTTTCCGCAAATCCGATGGTGGCATTTCGTGTGACCCACGTTTGCAAACGGTCCAACATCGACCTGGTTCACGTGCACGATTCGCATGCCCACAATTTTGCGGTGCTGAGCTCGGTATTGACGACCAACAACATTCCGATCATCGTCTCTCGAAGGGTGGATTTTGCCATACAGGGTACGTCCATGTCATTGTTCAAGTACAATCACCCGAACATCAAGAAAATCGTCTGCGTCTCTAACGCCATTCGCCACATCATGGCGACCTCTGTAGAAGATGATTCAAAACTTACGGTCGTTCACTCAGGCATTGACCTAAAGCGCTTTGAAGATGTAGAAGTGGGCACCAGCTTGCGGGAGGAATTCAACATTCCAAAGGACCACGCTCTGGTGGGCAATATTGCGGCTCTCGCCCCACATAAAGACTATATAACCTTTATCCGCACGGCTAAGCGAATGATAGCATCTGGAGTCAAGGTCCGTTTTATCGCCATCGGTGAAGGACCTTCGCGGAAGGAGATCGAGGAAGAAATTGCCTCCGCTGGAATGGAAGCGCATATTCATTTGGCGGGGTTTCGCGACAATGTACCGGCGCTGTTGCGTGAGCTAGACGTTTTTCTGATTACTTCGAGTACGGAGGGGTTGGGGACCTCCATCTTGGATGCAATAGCGAGTGGCACTCCCGTTGTTGCGACCGCTGCCGGAGGAATCGTCGAGATCATAGACCACGAAAAAAATGGCTTGTTGTGCAAGGTGGGCTCCGAAGAGGAATTGTCAGCAGCCGTCAAGCGAATGCTCGAAGATGAGGAACTCCGTGAACGATGCACCGAGGAAGGATTGAAGACCGTGCTTCGGTTCAGCAAGCAAGAGACCGCGCGAAAAACCCTTGAGCTTTACCGAGAAGTCATGGAAAAGGAGTCCGAAAGCGACCTCGAAGCGTAAAGGAGTAAGAAGCTAAAGTAGGCGTATAGTGTTACGCCGACCTGTGTCTCTAACGTATCCTCATTCAACATACTCGCAAAGATGACGATGGAGAAGCCTATGTATAGGAATGTGTTGGCGTTCTTGAGAAGGAGGAAAGGAGCAAGGATGGATAAAATGAAAAGCACCATGCCTGCCAACCCGAGTAAGATGCCAACGCTGAGGTATTGGTTATGGGCCCTAAGGCGATTTTGTTCGCTTAGGTTAGAACCGGTTCGTTCATACATTTCTTCAAATGCACCAGGTGCATCTCCGACCCCTACACCCACCAGCCAATTCTCTTTGAGGATATGCCACCCTGTTCGCCAATAGACAAATCGCTGGGTCACCGAATGTCCCTGCACGCGCTTTTCATTGATCATGCGATCTACTTCCCATATCACCGTATAGATCCTGCTGTCGATAGGGTTTCCGTAGGTGAAACGCACGTTGGCGACGCCATTTTCTATGGCCAGAATGTCTTCTTGCGTTAAGGAATTCACGCCGATTGAATCTTTGCGTAATCCTTTGCTGGTTAGGTATCGCATAAGCGTGGCGTCGATCGGTTGCCCCGTGTGATCCTTGCCACCCCAAAACGGGATATCACTTCGTTCGTTCCACTCACTCTCCAATTCGTGGTAGGCGATGTAGAGGTGGATGTAATTGCCGTTCTCAAGGGTAGCCTTCTCAGGTTTATGAATGTAAGCCTCACCGCCGACGGTGTGCGTTTCTAGGGCGGCGACGTCCGGTTGGTGGTCTGGGTAAAAGGCATCCACTTGAAACAGCAAGTAGGCCCCAACCATCAGCGGAGCGAGTGTCAGTATGGTAAGGCTAACCGTCTTAGAGCGCTGTTGACGGATAAAGGCGAGTGTATAAAACAACATGAGGTAGCTGCACAGAAACCAAATCACTATACCAGTCATTGACTGTAGTATGAAAATGAAAGCGCTCAGCCAGAGGGCGAAAAGAACTGCAGTCCATTGAATGATGGGCCTTCCTTTTGCGTTCCATGCGAGGTTGAGCAGAAAGAGATAGCCAATGCACACCATCAATGAGTAGCGGATGTGTGACGTGAACAATGAGATCGTGCGATAATCAGCCGCTGGGTCATCTTTGATCCGTAGAAACTCCCATGTAGAAAGAAAGGAAGTAGCAATCACCGCCGCAGTGAACAACAAGACGATGGCTCGAAATTCCGATTTTTCAAGAGGTTTGGAAAGTGGAATTACGAGAGGAAAGAGCAGCAATGGCAGTCGCACACGCAGGTCCCATAAAGCGCGGTCGAGATCAGAACTCCAAAAAATAGAAAGGATGTGAAGCAGGTAAAAGGCGATGAACAAGGTCGGAACGGGCTGCTGCATAAGCCTCCGAAATCGAGAGCGAAAATGGCCTTCGAGGATGAAATTTACGGCCAATGCAATGCCGCCAATGCTCATGAAGGCCTTGGACAATGGAAGTCCAATGGCGATGAGCCCGAGCGCACCGAGGTAAATCCAACGGTGATGTTCCTGTTTTAGCAGCATAGGTTAGGTTCAGGAAGGTAAGTTACTGCTTATCCTTTTTTCGTGAGGCATTCCTCACAGGTTCCATCTAAAACGGAGGTGTAAAATTCTTTATTGTGCAGCGTTTCAATGGCTTTTAACACCTCCGGATCGTACTTCATGTATGCCCTTACTCGCCCCTTGGAGAAATAGTACCGGCCGACGATTTCATTCTCAAGGATGATTTGAATTTCATCTCGAAACTTGAACATGTCTGAACGCTTATCGCGCTCCAATTTTGCCGAGAGTTGAGCGTACTCGTCTTTCACTTCTTCCCAGAAAGCGTCTTCTTCGATGACCTCCTGAAGTTCTTTCATCATTTCGGTGCTGCTCGTACGGTACTCGAAGTCTTTGGAAAGCGCATAGATGATGAAGGCTTCAAATTCTGCATCGGTCAGTGAGAACTCTTCCGGCGAAGCGATGCTGTCGTGCTCGAAATAGTAGTCCGTTGCAAAATCAAAGATGATGTTTTCGCCCATCAATGTTGCGAGCAAGTCGCTGTAGGATTCTACCTCTACCTCGATGTCTGGGGTGATTCCAGCACCATCTTTTACGACACGGCCATTTTTGGTCGCGAATGAGGTGGTAAGGGAGTCGGGAACTTCTACGGCTTTGCCCCGATCGTCTCGCTTGCCATAATCAATGCGCTGGATACACCGACCACTTGGCGTATAGTACTTTGCAATGGTCATCTTGAGCATGGAATTATAGCTCAGATTGGTAGTGTTTTGGACCAGACCCTTTCCGAAACTGTTTTGACCGATCACTACACCGCGATCGAGGTCTTGGAGGGTCCCAGAAACGATTTCTGACGCCGATGCTGAACCTTCGTCGATCAATACGGCAAGTGGTATATCTAAGTCCAAAGGAGCATTCAAAGCGCGGTGCAGGCTGTAGTGATCTTTTACCTTTCCTTTAGTCTCTACCACCTTTTCTCCTTTGGGAACAAAGAAGTTCACGATGTTCACGGCTTCGTGGAGGAGTCCCCCACCGTTGCCCCGCAAATCGAGGATGATCTTTTGCATTCCTTCTGCCTTCAGGGCATCAAAGGCCTGTTTTACATCGCGGCTCGCCGTCTGGGTGAACCCTCGAAGGTTGATGTATCCCACTTCATCGTCGATCATGCCGTAGTACGGGACGTCGTCTAATTTGATCTTTTGACGAACGATGGTGGCCTGGATCTCTTCATCTGTGGCGGCTCGGTACACGGTAAGCTTCACTTCCGTTCCTGACTCTCCTTTGAGCATGCTGCTCAGCTCCGATGTCGATTTTCCCTCTGCGCGTTGATCTTCAACGGAAATGATCACATCGCCAGCCTCCAATCCCGCTTTAAGTGCAGGCGAATCTTCGTAAGGCTCGGTGATCATGATTTGACCATTCCGCGTGCCGATCAAAGCTCCAATGCCCCCATATTCATGGGTGGTCATAAAGCGGTAATCTTCGATGTCTGCTTCCGCAATGTAGTTGGTGTAAGGGTCGAGAGAGCCTAGCATAGCGTCGATGCCTGTCTTGACCAATTTACCTGGATTGGTTTCTTCAACGTAATTTACGTTCACTTCTCGGTACACGCTGCTGAAGATGTCTAGGTTTTTAGAAATCTCAAAATAGCTGTCGATGTAGCCAGATGAAATGAATCCAATGGTAACGATGGATAGCAGGATGATCGCCTTTTTTGATAATGCCTTCATAGTCTTGCTTTATGGAACGGGATCGTACCCGCTGCCTCCCCAGGGGTGGCATGAACCGAAACGTTTTAAGGTGAGCCAGCCGCCTTTGATAGCCCCGTGCTTTTTGATGGCTTGCACACCGAATTCTGAACACGTTGGGGTATACCTACAGGTCGCCGGAAAGAAGGGAGATATCGCACCTTGATAGATACGGATCAAAAGGATGAAAAGTCTACTTACCATGCTGCCCCTGCCCAATTTCCTGTAAAAGTAAAAGGATTTTAGGCCGGAGGACGTCATAAGAGATGTTATCCGTTTTGACCGTGATGAACAGCACGGCAATTTGCTTTCCTGAAGCGGAGACGGACTGTTCGAGTGTAGCTTTTTGAGTGCGAAAAGCTTCCTTCATCCACCGCTTTATACGGTTGCGCTGAACGGCAGTCTTGTAGTGCTTTTTGGGAGCTACAAATCCAGCTTGAATCGGAACGTCTTCTGGTAGTTCAACCTCAGACCAAACAGCGAGAACGGGATGTTTGAATACACGATTGCCTTTGGTGAAGAGGTCTTCGAAAAGCTTCTTGTGCTTCAGCCGCTCCTCAACTGGGAAAGAAAAGTCAAGCTCTGGGGGCATGACCCAAAGGTCGTAAAAAGAATAGGAGTTTACTTGCCCTTCTCTTTGACGTAAGAGGCAATAGCTGCGGTCATGGATGGATAGTCCGGAGTGGGCGCTGAGCAGTCTAGGCGCAGATTGTGCTCCTCGATCGCTTTGTGCGTTGTAGCGCCGAATGCGGCAATCCTAGTTTCTCCCTGCACGAAATCGGGAAAATTGTGGAACAAAGACTTGATACCACTGGGGCTGAAGAATACGAGCATGTCGTACTTAACATCCTCAAGATCGCTCAAGTCGCTGATTACCGTGCAATAAAATATTGCGCGAGTGAAACTGATCTCAGCATCTTCTAGCTGCTTGGTAATGTCTTCTTTCAGTTTGTCAGCGGAAGGAAGCAGGAATCGCTCACCAACGTGCTTTTTGATCAAAGGCATCAAATCGTTGAATCGGCGCTCACCAACGAAGATTTTCCGCTTGCGGTAGACAACATACTTCTGGAGGTAATAGGCAATGGCTTCTGACATGCAGAAGTACTTCATCGTTTCAGGCACGGTAACCCGAGACTCCCCACAAAGGCGAAAGAAATGGTCAACCGCGTTGCGTGAAGTGAAAATGATGGCGGTGTGATCCAACACCTGGATCCGCTGCTTCCGGAATTCTTGTGCGGTAAGTCCTTCCACATGAATAAATGGACGGAAGTCAATCTTCAACTTTAATTTCTTGGCCAAATCAAAATAGGGAGATTTATCCCCTTCTGGCTTGGGTTGACTGACTAGTATCGTCTTGACCTTGTTCTTTGTTTTCGCTTCGCTGCTCATGCTGAATCTAACTTGTTTTCCGTTAACCTTCCGCCTGTCTCAAAACACTGACCACCACCAATATTGGCGGCATAATTTCGAGCGCGCAAAGGTACAAAACATTATAGACCCACGAAGTGTGAATGTCAGATTGTGCCATACCAAATAATCGGAATGCTCTGATCAGGTAGGTGAGCAAGATTGCTCCCAACCCCATATATACCAAGGGGCTAGTCCATTGGGCAGGTCCAAAAGCGATGATGATGCTGATGGGCAGCAAGAAGAGGGCAAGGATGAAATTGTGCAGTAACCATTGCAGATTGTGCATGCGGTAGGTCCCCATCAAGCCGAAGGTTAATGCAAGTCCGAGGTAAGCCAATGATCGAAGCACAGTGACTCCGATGATGACGCCAATCACGGTGCTAATTCCGATTGAGAAGGCATCTATTTCCATCAGGCCGAACTGATGCAGGGCTTGAAACACAAAAAGTCCAATCACGGCAATGACGATCAGGAGGATGGGAAGGGTCACGCGGTTATACGCGCGTTCCTGACGTACCTGCTGGATGAGCAAAGAAGGGTTTAAAAACGAACGAAGAAAAATACGCAAACGAGTGCCCTCACTTTGTCGGATTATCCCCAATAGCAAAAGGATCAGTCCAAAGGAGATGAACCAAGGGTCTCGATTGTGAACAACGGATTCCATCCATTCCATGATCCACAAAGCTAGTCTCATTTATGTGGATGGAAGTTCAGATTTGAACATTTTCGGTGGTCGATTCTTCTACCTTCGTACAGTAAATGCGATGATCATGGCGAACAAAGAAGACCGTTTTCAAGGAGTTGATTATTACAGCCTGGATGACCTACTTACTGAAGAGCATAAGCTCATTCGGGATGCAGCGCGAGCTTGGGTGAAAAAAGAAGTATCTCCCATCATTGAAGAGGCGTATGAGAAAGCCGAATTCCCACGGCATTTGATCCAAGGGCTTGCTGATATCGGTGCGTTTGGCCCTTACATCCCCGAGCAATACGGAGGGCCGGGCTTGGATCAGATCTCCTACGGATTGATCATGCAAGAGCTCGAGCGCGGTGATAGTGGATTGAGAAGTACGGCTTCTGTGCAAAGCTCACTTGTGATGTATCCCATCTATGCTTACGGCTCTGAAGAGCAGAAGATGAAATACCTGCCAAAACTGGCTTCTGGAGAGATGATTGGATGTTTTGGTTTGACAGAGCCGGATCATGGAAGTAACCCGGGAGCGATGGTTTCAAATTTCAAAGACGATGGTGATCACGTCATTTTGAATGGTGCCAAGATGTGGATTTCCAACGCCCCCTTTGCAGACATTGCCATCGTATGGGCTAAGAACGAAGAAGGCCGCATCCACGGGCTCATCGTTGAACGCGGAATGGCAGGGTTTACGACCCCTACTATGCATGGAAAATGGTCGCTCCGCGCTTCTGATACCGGCGAGCTTGTCTTCCAAGACGTCCGGGTTCCAAAAGCAAATATTCTGCCCAATAAATCTGGGCTGGGCGCTCCTTTAGGCTGCCTAGACTCAGCGCGTTATGGAATCAGCTGGGGTGCTATTGGAGCTGCCATGGATTGCTATGATGCCGCGCTGAGGTATTCAAAAGAGCGAAAGCAATTCGGCCGACCGATCGGTGGATTTCAATTGCAACAAAAGAAACTGGCCGAAATGGTCACAGAAATTACCAAAGCCCAACTCATGGTGCATCGCCTCGGACAATTGAAAAACGAAGGGCGCGCTACCTCTGCACAGATATCGATGGCCAAGCGCAATAGCGTTGAGATTGCCATCCATATCGCGCGTGAATCGAGAACGATCTTAGGAGGAATGGGGATTACCAATGAGTACCCCATCATGCGGCATATGATGAACCTCGAATCGGTCTTGACCTATGAAGGAACCCATGACATTCATTTGCTCATCACCGGATTGGACATCACCGGCGAGAGCGCCTTCAAGTAAGGGCAAAAAAAAGCCCTCCGAGGAGGGCTATAATTCTTGAGTTCGTAGCTCTTACTTACAAGTACAGCCGAACAATAGATCGTTCTCTAGGAGCTCGATCGCATCGTTGTACTCATCCTTACTATCAAAATCATCTTCGCAGATCTCAGCATCTCCTTCATCGAAAGTGATGCCTTCGTTACAATCATCGCATGTAACACATTTGCTGCATGATGCCATTCCGAGTCCGAAGATCACGGCGACACCGAATACCAGTAGGTTTCTTTTCATAAGATCAGGTGTTTTTGTTTGATTCAAATGTAGTGAATTCAAATTGTGTAAACACAAAGGGCCTAGAAATTCAACGATAAAACTTAGTGGAATTCCGTGATAAATCGATCTATTTCTCTCGATTAATCGTATAGCGAACCAACTCTAGAAGGGAATCACGTGCATCGGACTCTGGAAGGGTCTGCAATTCAACAATCGCCCCATCTGCTATCTCCCTCATGCGCTGATCAGCGTATTCGATGCCACCTGAATTCAGTACAAAGTTGATCACCTCATCCACGTCCTTCTTATTCTTGCTATTGCGCTTGACTATTCGAAGCATCTTTTTACGCGTAGCGGCATCGGCATTGTTCAACGCGTAAATAAGTGGTAGGGTGCTCTTTTTTTCCTTGATATCATTGCCCGTTGGCTTGCCAATCTTTCCGCCAAGGCCGTAGTCAAAGAGGTCGTCCTTGATCTGGAATGAGATCCCGATGTGCTCACCGATCTGGCGCATCCGTTCGATCATCTCGTCATCCGCACCAGCTGAGGCCGCTCCGCAAGCACAACAGCTGGCAATCAGCGTAGCGGTCTTTTGACGTATGATCTCGAAATAGACATCTTCTTTGAGGTTTACACCTCGACTTTCTTGGATTTGCAATAATTCGCCTTCGCTCATCTGCTCCACCGCAGTGGATACGATCTCGAGGTGGCGAAATTCTTTGTTCTTGATGGCCAACAGAAGACCTCGGGAGAGCAGATAGTCGCCGACGAGTACAGCAATTTTATTCTTCCACAGGGCGTTGATGGAAAAGAATCCCCGTCGTTCGAATGCATCGTCTACCACGTCATCGTGTACGAGGGTGGCGGTGTGAAGCAGCTCAATCAAGGATGCCCCGCGGTGTGTGCTTTCGTTGATGCCCCCCATGGCTTGTGCGGAAAGGAAGACAAAAAGGGGGCGAATCTGCTTCCCCTTGCGTTTGACGATGTAATGGGTGATTTTGTCAAGCAGGGCCACGTTGCTCTTCATTGACAAGCGGAACTTTTCCTCAAAGCTTTCCATTTCCCCTGCGATCGGGGCTTTGATCTGTTCCAGTTTACTCAAGTGTCTGTGGTGAATTTACGCTCAAACTTACATTAATTATAACCGAATATTGAGGCTAAAGTTCGGTAGTTGAAACGGTGCCGACCCTCAGGTTACGGTTGTTCATTGAAAGAATGAATACGGTTTGCTCGTGCGAGCAGATTCCAAATTTCGGCGTGAAGACAAACTCGGTTTGTCGATCTTGTGTGAGGGTAGATGAAATAAACTCGCCAGATGGCTGGATCCGCACAAAACGAGGCACGGATCGGCTGGGGTTGTTCATGACCTTTTCGGATCGGATGTCTTCGTTTTTGAAATGATCATTGTATAGAAAGAATTGCTCCCCTTCCGACAGTTCGGTGGAGGCATGCGAAGAATAGGGGCTTTTTTTGTCGTAGTCAATCTGATGCCGGCCGACGCTCATCAGGGTGCGTTGACCCAAGATGTCGATCAGCGTAATGGCCTCAAAGTGGAATTGATCCGTACAGTTCATCATACCCGTTCTTGGGTCGGCAGTGCAAAGCTGATCTTGATAGTGTTTCTCAATGGCCAACACGGGATTTTGACCCAAATGCAGAATGTCTTGCACATAAATGTTACTGACGCCGGCACCATTTCCCGCTTCGGCGCCTTCATATTCTGCCACAAACGACGGGTCAAAAGTGGAAATAATGCGCTGTTCGATCTCCTTTCCATCCTTCGTGAGTTTGATGAACACATAGCCAGAAGATTTGTACTCTTCCAAGGGATCAGAATTGTACAGTGCCGCTACGTACAGGCCCTCGTCGGTAGCGTGAATGACCACGTCTCTAATGAACAAGTCTTGGGAACTTAGGTCGAACTCTGTCAGCACACTGTCTGAAGGGTTAAAAGAATAGATGAGGTAGCGCTTCCGAAAGGGACTGTTGAGCTTAACTCCAGCTACTACGCCGAGATAGACGATTCCAGCTGTGTCTACGGTAGCCCCGAGCAATTCAATATCGTCGCTATCATAATCACTGGGTAGATGAAACAATCGGGAGCGCTCATCGGAAGTAATCAGCACATTGATTTCACCCTTTGAAGCCCGCTGAAAGATTTGTTGCTGGCATATTGCGACCGTTTCTCCACGCTCTGAGACTGCAAGTATCAAGGGATTTTGTAAGCCGTTCTGAGCCTTGCGGCTCATCTGAAAATCGTGCGTATAGAACTTGGTAACGGCGCTCGAAGAGAGGCGGGAGCGTGAAAGCCGGTACCTACCACCATTCAACTTTCCGGGTTTTTCCAACATCGTCACCACATCTCCGGTCAAGTTTTTGGCGACAAGGCGGGCATCACCAGCGCTTCGAATGAAGATTGGACGATCTTCTTCGGTGGGTAAGAAATTCCGCATGATCAGTGCTTCCCCGAACTGGCTTATAAGCACTGGAACGTTATCGTCTACAAGGGTAAAATCCAGGATGTCTTCACTCTTAGGAATGGAAATCGAAGGACTCCACTGTATCAGGGAATCTTGCGCATGCATTCCCGAAAGGAGAAGTGTCGAGGCAACAACCAAACAGAGGTCACGGTGCCACCTCATTGGCAATTTGGTTCTTATTCGCCAGTTGTCCGCATGCTGCATCGATGTCTTTTCCACGACTTCTACGTATGTTAACATTGACGCCGTTTCGTTCCAAATGCTGCGCGAAGGCGTCTACCTTTTCTGGGTCGGCCTGCTCAAATTCTCCCTCGTCGATAGGATTGTATTCGATGATGTTGACCCGTCCCGGTATTTTCTTGTGGAAAGATATGAGTTCATCCGCATCCTTGAGGGTATCATTGAATCCTTTGAAAATGATGTACTCATAAGTAACCCGATTTCTCGTATTCTCATGAAAGTATGCGAGTGACTCCGCGAGACTGTCGAGGCTGTTTTGCTCATTGATCGGCATGATCTCACTCCGCTTGGCATCGTTGGCGGCGTGCAGCGATAGCGCCAACCTGAACCGCACTGTATCTTCTGCTAGTTTCTGAATCATTTTCGAAATCCCCGCAGTGGATACCGTGATTCTTTTTGGAGACATACCCAAGCCGACATCATCGCTGATTCGGTCAATACTCGTGAGCACATTTTTATAGTTCAACAAGGGTTCGCCCATCCCCATGTATACCACATTGGTAAGGGGTTTGTCGTAGTATTTTTTAGCCATTGCCTTTATGGCCACGACTTGATCAAAGATCTCATCGGGGTCGAGGTTGCGCATTCGTTTGAGGCGCCCAGTGGCGCAAAATTTACAGGTCAAACTGCAACCGACTTGAGATGAAATACAAGCCGTCATTCGATCTCCAGCAGGGATCAATACACCCTCCACAACGCGGCCATCGTGTAATTGAAAGGCCAATTTCACAGTGCCATCATCGCTCAATTGCTCCTCGGCAATGGTAAGTTCGTTGACCACAAAGTGGGCTTCGAGTTGAGGCCGCACTTCTTTTGGGAGGTTGGTCATTTCGTCGAAGCTCTTCACTTGTTTTTGCCACAACCATTGCTCGACCTGGTCAGCGCGAAATCGAGGTTGATCGATTTCAGCAAAGAAGGCTATGAGCTCCGCAGTGCTCAGCGAACGGATGTTTCTTTTCTCAGATGACATGGAGCAAAGGTAGGGTTCAGCGCTTGGCTTTCTTACCAGGGGAAAGGAGAGCCTCGGCCATCTGCATGTCGCCGGGGGTGGTAATCTTAAGATTGGATGCTTCCCCTTCGATGAGATGGATGGTATTGCCAGCCTTTTCATACACGGTAGCGTCGTCTGTGAACGACGGGTCATATGACGCGTCGTAACACTTCTTTATTTCGGCGAGGTCAAAGCATTGAGGGGTTTGAACAGACACAACGCCTTCGCGCGAAATGGGTGTGCTGCTTGTTCCTTCTAACTTACGGAGGCTTTGCGTCACCGGAAGTACGGGCAGCGCCGAGCCGTGCTCTAACGCAGCGTCATAGCAGCGCTCTATCAAAACTGGACTTATCAGCGGGCGCACGCCATCATGAATGCCTACAATGCCTTCGTCTGCACACTTAGCCAAGCCATTCTTGACCGAAGCGTAGCGTGTATCTCCACCGGCAACAACGGTGTGGGGAACATCAAAATCCATTTGTTGGCACATGTTCGTCCACAAGGAGATTTGATCTTCGGGTAAAACCAGCACGATGGCGATGTCTTCGTAGGTCATCGCGAAGCGTTCGAGGGTGTGCATCAAAACAGGAGAATCAAGCAACAGCATGAACTGTTTTGGCAGGTCGCTTTGCATGCGCGTTCCCTTGCCTCCGGCTACGATGACGACAGAACGTGTCAATTTTAGCGCAAAATCAACATGGCATCGCCATAGCTGTAGAAGCGGTACTTCTCCTTGATGGCGAGCTGGTAAGCTTCCATGATCAGGTCATAGCCTCCAAATGCAGAAATCATCATCAAGAGCGTTGATTCTGGAATGTGGAAATTGGTAATCATGCTGTCCGCCACGCTGAAGTCGTAGGGAGGAAAGATGAATTTATTGGTCCACCCGTAAAAAGGCTTCAGCTCACTATCGGTAGAAAATGAGGTTTCCATAGCACGCATAGACGTGGTTCCAACCGCACAGATGCGCTTCTTCCGCTTCTTGGCACTGTTCACCGCATCACAGCATTCCTGTTCGATCTCGACTTGCTCCGAATCCATCTTGTGTTTTGTAAGATCTTCTACTTCCACCGTGCGGAAGGTTCCAAGTCCTACGTGAAGGGTGAGCTTTGCGAAGTCGATGCCTTTCAATTCAAGGCGCTTCAACAACTCCCGGCTGAAGTGCAAACCAGCTGTCGGTGCAGCAACAGCGCCTTCTTTTTCTGCGTAGATGGTTTGGTAACGGGCTTCGTCTTCCGGTTGCACCTCGCGGTGGATGTATTTAGGAAGAGGAGTGTTTCCAAGGCTCATTAATGTCTCTCTGAATTCTTCGTAGCTCCCGTCGAACAAAAAGCGAAGCGTGCGGCCTCTAGAAGTCGTGTTGTCGATGACTTCAGCGACCAGCGAATCGTCCTCACCGAAATAGAGTTTGTTTCCAATTCGAATTTTGCGAGCTGGGTCGACAAGCACATCCCAAAGACGGCTTTCGCGATTCAATTCGCGCAGCAAGAACACTTCGATTTTGGCACCGGTCTTTTCTTTGTTCCCGAAAAGACGAGCAGGAAAAACCTTTGTGTTGTTCAACACCATTACATCTCCTTCGTCAAAATAATTCACCACGTCTTTAAACACCTTGTGTTCGATCGTTCCCTTCTTGACGTCTACGACCATCAAGCGTGATTCGTCGCGGTGCTCTGAAGGGTATTCTGCGATGAGCTCCTTAGGAAGGTCAAATTTGAACTGAGAAAGCTTCATAGATGATTATTCGTTTGTGTGTAACTGCCCCTAAAAAAGGGTTGCAAACTTAATATTTAAATACGCTTTTCCGAATCTGAATGTTGGTGTAATGCGAAGGCTTTTTCTATGGCCGTCATCGCGCTTTCAATCGTGTGCGCTTCATCGATAGAGAAGGCTCCGATTTGAGTCCTGCAAAGGGATGTAAGATGGGCTCCAGATCCGAGGGCTTTCCCGAGGTCGTGCGCTAGACTGCGCACATAAGTGCCCTTGCTGCAATCCAATACAAAGGACAATTCCGGAAATTGATTACAATCGACTTCGAAGCGATCAATGTGGATGCGGGCGGGTTGTAGGTTCACCTCCTTGCCTTTTCGCGCCAGTTCGTATGCTTTTCTGCCGTCTACCTTCTTAGCGGAGAATGCGGGAGGCATCTGATCAGTGTCTCCTACAAACGTGTTGGCAATGTTTTGGATCGCGGTTGGATCGTTATCTGGAAGCATAAACGTAGCGTCCTCTTCCGTTTCCAGGTCATACGATGGAGTGGTTGCCCCGAGCTTAATGGTGCCGATGTATTGCTTTGTAAGGCCCATCAAAGTGCTGATGGTCTTCGTGTCTTTGCCTACGCAAACAATGACCAAACCGGTGGCTAATGGATCAAGTGTGCCAGCGTGGCCAACTTTGATTTTTTTTCTGCCTGTGATGCGCTTTGCGGCGTACCGAATCTTGTTGACCACGTCGAACGAAGTCCATTCAATGGGTTTGTCAATCAGAAGAGTATGCCCAAAAGGACTTTGTTGGTCTTGTTTTTCCAATGGGGGTAGTTATCCTAATACAATGGCGATGGCGCCAACGATGAAGCAGTAGTAGCTAAAGTATTTCAGTTGACTTTTCTTAACCAGATGGATCATCCATCGGCATGCAATCAAGCCCGCGAGAAAGGCAGCCACTGCCCCCGCAATAAGCGGAACGACGTCTAGACTGCTCTGAGCGATAGCTCCGTCTCCTAAGTCTTTGGCCATTTTTCCGAAGATCAAAGGCACGACCATCAGGAAGGAAAAGCGCGCGGCTTTGCCACGATCGATTCCCAACAGCACGCTGGTTGAAATGGTTGCTCCACTTCTACTGATGCCAGGTAAGATGGCGATGGCTTGGGCTATTCCGACCAGAATCGCATCCATGTAACCGACGTTTTTCTGGGTACGCTTTGCCCGATCAGCTAGAAAAAGGAGAACTCCAGTAAAGAGCAACATAACCCCAACCATTGTAATCTGTTTCGAGAACAGCGCTTCGATCTGATCGTTGAAAAAGACGCCTATCACCGCAGCGGGAATCATCGAGAGGATGATTTTTAGGGAGAAGACGGTTTGTTCGTTCCACTTGAATTGGAATAACCCACGCAGAATTTCGAGGACGTCTTTGCGGAAGACGACTACCGTACTCAAGGCCGTTGCGAAATGCAACACGACGGTCATCATCAAGCTCTCCTCGGGGAGGCTGTTGTCGCCTAGGAGTGCTTTACCAATCTCGAGGTGACCGCTGCTGCTGACGGGTAAAAATTCTGTCAGGCCTTGAATGATGCCAAGGATGATCGCCTCTAGAATACCCAATGCTTATTTTTTAATGATACCCCACATTACAACGCCATACCCCAAAAGGATGGTCAATGGGGCGAGATCCATTCTTCTGAAATTGAAGATGTCTGGACTAAAGGAGGAAACGTCGTCTGCACCTCCGCCGCTCAGCAAGAAGAATCCAATGATCACCACAACCACTCCGGCTGCAATGAGAATGAAGTTCTGTTGTCCTAATGGGAATTCTTGTAAGTCTTTCTCTTCGCTCATCTTAATACAATTTGTCGCTTCGTGTTCGTATGAATTTACGCACCGCTAAGCTGGTAGAGACCCACGAAATTACAATTCCCAAGACCAATACGATCACAAATAGATAGGCCAAAATCTCAATGTCCTGAATCTGGATGAGGTCGGGCAAATACTGCTGTGAATAATACATCAAGCCCATGATCAACAGGATCGCGATGAGGGCGCTGTAGATGCCGTGCACGATGCCACGTTGAACGAATGGCTTGCGAATGAATCCTTGGGTTGCTCCTACCAGTTGCATGCTTTTGATCAAGAAACGCTTACTGTAGATGGAGAGGCGTATGCTGTTGTTAATTAATGCAATGGCGACGATTAATAAAAGCAAAGAGAATCCGCCCATCAAGGCCCCGATGCGCTGAATGTTTTCTTGCACGATCTTGACCAGTGACTCTTCGTATGAGATCTCCTTGATCTTGGAACTCCTTGAAAGCTGGGCTTTGATGACCGCCAAGCTGTCTGGGTGAGCGTAGTTAGCGTTGAGTTTTACCTCTATGCTCGCGAGGAGTGGATTGTAATCCAAGTATTGCATAAAGTCCTCGCCGAGGTCTTCCTTGAGCAGGTCTACTGCGTCATCTTTGGAAATATATTCCGTTGTTAAGGCGTACGGAGAAATGTCGATTGCCTTCTGCAAGCGCTGCACATCCACATCTTTCACATCATCTTCTAGGTAGATGGTAAACCCAATGTTCTCTTTGACTTGGGTGCTAAGCTTTTGCGCGTAAAGCATTACCAACCCCAAAAGCCCGAGGGTGAAGAGGACAAGCGAAACACTGAGGATGACAGAAATGTATGACCCCCTGAGCCTTCGTTTCTGAAAATTTTCTTCTGCCTGCTTTGCCATAAGTAAAGACGAAGCTAGCCAAAAGCAAGGGCTGGCCTCATTGTCAAAAGGAAAGTAACTAACAATGAAAGGTAAGTTACGGGATGAAGTCTCCCCGAAGACTCCTGAATCGTTTCCGCGCTTCCACCACGAAAAGACTCCCGGGGTATTCGGTAAGGATTTGCTGGTAGATATCCATTGCTTTTTTGTCGTCTTTGAGCGCGCCCTCGTAAAGCCTACCCACCGCAATCAGCGCATTGTCTGCTAAGATGTCACTTGCATACATTTCGTGCACCCTGAGGTAGTGGTCAATTGCCTTTTGGTGTTCCCCTTGTTCTTCCGCGATTTTAGCGCGTTGAAAAAGAATATTATCCGAAAGAGCATGTCCGGGAAAATTCGACTCGATCAGCTGGAGCATGTAGAGTGAGCTGTCGTATTTGTGCTGGGCAAGCATCAATTCCGATTTGGCAAAGACGCTCAGCGCTTCAGTGGTGGTATCCAACCCGGTGTTTTCTGAGATGAAGATAGAGAGCTCCAATGCATCATTCGCGATCAGTTTTGAAGTGCTTCCTTTCAGCACGTCCAATTGCGCCTCGGCCCACCCAAAATCACCAGAATAGTAAAACACTTTGGCATTCTTCAGTTTGGCTTCAAATCCGAGCTCGTCGTACTTGAAACGTTTTTCGACCTGACCGTAAAGGATGGAGGCATCCCAAATGTAGCCGGCAAGTACGTAAATGTCTGCGAGTTCAATTTTCAATGCTGCCAATTGCTGTTCGTTCAATCCAGGAATCAACAAGCCGCTTTTCAGCAGTGCGACAGACTCAGCAATGGCCGCAGCCGAGTACTTGCTTTCGTAGAACGCTTTTACGTGTGCGTAATCGCGCACAATCTCCCAGGTGGATGATTGCCGGCCGAACTCATTGAGAGTAGTGGCATAGTCGGCGGTCAACGATTGGATCGTTTCGGCAGAATAGGCCCCTTGTGTCACCTTTTCATTTTGAGCGCGAAGCAGTCCAATGGTAGACTTGACATAATAGTAATGGGCAGGGCCCTTTGCCCTCACGTACTCATAGCCGCTTATGGCAACGTTGTACTTGTAATTGTTCAGCGCTGTCTTGGCTAGGTTGAGCACACGCTGACCATCTTCGCGGTTGCGTTTGTCCAAGGCTTGGACTTGGATCATCGCCGCTTCAAACTTGTTTTGTTTCATCAACATCCAGATGAGCATCTGAGCGTAGACATCAGACTCTGGAGAGCGCTGCACTCGGAGCATCAATTGCTCTTCGAGTACGTCGCTGTATTTGTTTTCCTCATCAAAGCCGATGACGCGGTTGAGCGTGTTTTGGACGCTTTGGAGGTAGCCTTGACTTACCAGAAGCACGTCGAGGTATTCATTGATCATTCCTTCTATATCGCCTTGCTGACCTATGACTTGAGCAATTTGAAAGTGGAAGGGGTAGGAGTTTCCCATTTCCTTCCGGGCTTGGTAATAGACTTCCAATGCCAAGGCGTCTTCGTTGATCTCAGAGAAGGCTTTTCCTAGGTCGAGCACCTGGTTTACAGAAGCTTTTGAAGTGGTCTTGATGATTTTTTGAAAATGCTTTTCTGCCTTTTCGTCGTTCCCTTGGCGCTGAAAAACTTTACCGACATCCACTCGATAACGGTAAATCGCGGGGTGCATTCGCGACTGTTCCTCCGCTAATTTTTCTGCTTCTTTCCACTCTTCGAGTGCCAAGAGGCAATTGAAATAATAGGTGTAGTGATCGTCTGTCGGCCGGGTACCGTAGAGGCGTTCGTAGTAAATGACGGCTTTGTCGAAGTCGCCTTCTCGGTAATAATGTGCGGCGAGCTGTTCATCCGTGGTTCCTTGTGCTAGAAGAAAAGTGCTGACCAGGATGAACACCCCCGTGAGGAGAGCTCTATCGAGTGCCCGACCCAGGAGCATAAATCACCGATTTTATGGAGTCTACGATTTCGTTTAACACTGGCTTTAACGCTGCATAACGTCCGTTACTTGAAGCGTATTTCTCCTTTAACTCATCCGTAGCATTGACCAGGTTGCCAATGGATCTTGCCTCAGTCTTGAAGTATCCAGCGAATTCTTCTTCGCTGTAAAAACTCTCTTTCACATCCTTCCGCAGGTTTTCGAGTTGCTTTTGGCTGTATTGTAATTCCCTGCTCACTTCGCCATAGCGCGCGAGTGCTTGCATCAGGTATTTCTTTGATCGCTGAAAATCGCCAAAAGCAAGCCCTGGTTTACGCTCCAGGGTGTCGGTAACGTTGTCGTACACCCATGTACTGGTCCGATCAACATCGCCGATGCGGTTCATGAGCATCACTGAATCAACATCATTCAGGGTTTCAGACACGTAGTTCAAGTGAATACCCAAGCTATCGATGCGCTGCAGTCGCTCTTCCTTGACCTGTTGATTGCACGATACAAGTGAGGTAACGAGCGCGATAAAGGCTAGCAAAAGGGCGAATTTTCTCATTGGATGGAGTCGAATTTGGTGTAAGGTACTAATACGGAAGGAATGCGAATTTGTTCTCCGTTAAAGTTGTTTTCGAGCAGGGCGGCCATGATCCGTGGCAGGGCAAGGGCGCTTCCATTCAGGGTGTGTGCCAACTCCTTTGCACCGTCTTTTCGTTTGATCCTCAACTTCATCCGGTTGGCCTGGTACGTCTCGAAGTTGGATACGGAACTCACTTCCAACCAGCGGTCTTGACCGGCAGAGAAAACTTCCAGATCGAAGGTTAAGGCTGAAGTGAATCCCATGTCGCCACCACAGAGTCGGAGGACTCGGTAAGGCAATTCAAGTTTTAGCAGCAAGCTTTCAACGTGGGCTACCATCGTATCCAGCGTAGCGTAAGAAAGTTCGGGCTTTTGGATCTGGACAATCTCCACCTTATCGAATTGATGCAGGCGGTTTAGTCCACGCACATCCTTTCCGTAAGACCCAGCCTCTCTTCTGAAACAAGGGGTGTAGCCCGCGTTCTTGATCGGCAAACGCTCTTCGTCGATCATTTCATCGCGGTACATATTGGTGATTGGAACCTCTGCTGTTGGGATCAAGAAAAGGTCGTCTTCGGTGGCGTGATACATCTGGCCGTCCTTATCAGGCAGTTGCCCAGTTCCGAAGCCGGATGCGGCGTTGATCATCAACGGAGGAATGACTTCGGTAAAGCCAGCTGCTTCGGCTTCATCGAGGAAGAATTGGATGAGGGCGCGTTGTAGTTTAGCCCCTTTGCCCGTGTAAATGGGGAATCCTGCGCCGGTGATCTTGACGCCCGTTTCGAAATCGATGAGGCCATAACGGCTAGTCAATTCCCAGTGGGGAGTCTTGTGTGCTGAGGGAGTGGCTTCACCGTGGGTGCGCACTACTTCGTTGTCTTGACTGTCTTTTCCGGCGGGGACACTTTCATGCGGCGTATTCGGAATGCTGGATAGAAGGGCCGTCATTTTTGATTCCAGCTCTTTGAGCTTTCCATCTAGGTCTTGGTTCAATTGCTTGAGGTCACCAGTGCGTGATCGGGCTGCATTTGCTTCATCGGTCTTTCCTTGCTTGAAGAGCATTCCAATCTCGGCTGCAACTTTCTTTGCTTCAGCGAGATTGCCATCCAGGGCTTGTTGTGTGCTTCTGCGTTCTTCATCAACGGTAAGCACTTCGTCAACGACGGATGTCGCATCGATGTTTCTCTTCTTCAGGGCATCTATAACGGCTTGACGGTTTTCCCTGATGTGTGCGATGTGTAACATGGTTGAGCGGGGCTATTTCAGTTGAATTACGAAACGAAACAACACAAAAAATCCCGATTTGCCAGAGGCAAGATCGGGACCTTTGTTATGATTTAACAGCGGTTTACTTCTCTGCCAATGGTTGGACAGATACGAATGACTTGTCGCCGCCTTTTTTTCTGAATTGAACAACACCATCTGTAAGTGCGAAGAGGGTGTGGTCCTTGCCCATACCTACGTTCTCACCTGGGTGATGTTGTGTACCTCGCTGGCGAACGATGATGTTCCCTGCAATGGCTGCCTGACCTCCGAAGATTTTCACTCCGAGTCGTTTACTTTCTGATTCGCGTCCGTTCTTGGAACTACCTACACCTTTTTTGTGTGCCATGCTTTCCTAGTCTTTTCGAATTATTTCAGGGCGTCGATCAAGTCGGCTTTCTTCATGGAAGAAATTCCAGAGATGCCCTTGTCTTTCGCCATTTCTTTGAGTTCAGCTACCGTCATAGAAGCAAGATCTTTCGATGCTTCCTTCTTTGCCTCAGCTTTTGGAGCTTCCTTTTTGGCTTCTGCCTTTGGAGCTGCTTCTTTCTTCACTTCAGCCTTAGGAGCCTCCTCCTTCTTTGCCTCAGCCTTCGGTGCAGCCTTTTCAGCTTTTGCCACCGGCTTCGCACCGCTCGACACGATGTCGTTGATCTGGATTTCCGTCAAATACTGACGGTGTCCATTCTTCTTCTTGTAACCTTTTCTTCGCTTCTTCTTGAAGACGATTACTTTCTCACCCTTAAGGTGTTCTAAAACGGTTGCATTTACTGCTGCACCGCTGATAGCTGGGGCGCCGATGTTTATATTCCCGTTGTCGTCGATGAGGAGCACACGGTCAAACTGAACCTTGTTTCCTGCCTCGGCATCCAATCGGTGAACATAAACCTTCTGGTCTTTTTCAACTTTGAATTGTTGCCCTGCTATATCTACAATTGCGTACATAGCTTTGATTTTACTTGTAAAAGGGGCGCAAAAGTAATGCTTTTAGAGTTATCAACAAACAGTATTGTGAATAAATCAAGTATGGCGTAAAACATTGAATACCATGGGACTAATTCTCCTTCCACCGATTGAATTGCCAGGGGTGTAGTTTCGCATCTAGGTTTAGCCATTCTCACAGGCGCTTAAGGTGATAGGATTCTTCGGCTACCCGGTGCTCTTTGGCTTCATCACATGGCTTGTTGAGCGCAAAATACCTGACCGCGAATGGTGAGGCACGATAGGAGTGATGGTTTTGTTTGCCTTGCTCATTTATGCTAAAGAGCTCAGTACAGCTTGTAGTAAAGCACAATAGGCATTACAAATGCCAGCAGCATCAATAGCATGCCAAATAGGTTTTGCTTGATCGCCCCCTTCAAAATGAACATGATCATGGCGAACAAAAGTGTAAAGAATGCCACGAACGACATGGTCATCGCTGCGAGCATAAAGGGCATGTGTTCAAGGTTGCCCAGAAGGGCAGAAGGTTCCGTTGGAGCCGCAGGGGCGAGGATGAAGCAGAGTGCTTCGAGCAAGATCAATGAAGCACCAAGAATGATGAACAAGCGTTTCAATTTCATGCGAAAAGGTACATAGCCTTAGCGGAAGATTCTATTGAAAAAACGTCCTGGCGCACTGCTATTGATCAGGAAAATACCGACTAAGATCAATACCATGAACATCACTTGTTCGAGGCCAATGGTTTCGCCGTCAAACAAGCCCCAAGCAACGGCGACTACCGGGATTAAGTAGGTAACAGAACTAGCAAAGACAGCGGTCGTCTCCTTGATCAGGCGATTGAATATGATTACGGCAATAGCAGTTCCTACAACACCTAAGAGGGATACATAAAATAAGCCTAGCCAAGCCCCTGGCACGCTGGTGACCTTCTCTACTAGTTGCGTCCCGGTCAAGAGGTAAATCAATACCCCAGGGCCGATGAGTAAAAAGGACAACGAGGTGATGTGCGCAGGCTTGATGTCGTGCAGGTAAAATTTAATGATGTTCACAGCGATGCCGTAGCAGCCCGCTGCGATGATGACCAATGTGGCGTATTTGCCGTAAATGCCGAAGTCCATAAGACTGGCAAAACCGATCAGCCCTAGGGCGCCGATCAAGGCAACCACAACGCCCGCAATTTGAAAACGGACGGCAGCGACGCGAAAGAACAGGATGCCGATCAAGAGGGTGAATAAAGAGGTAAGCGAATTTAGGATGCCGCTCAAAGAGCTTGGAATTTCGGTTTGTGCGATGGCAAAAAGGAAGGCCGGAATGCCATTCCCAAACAACCCGGATGCTAGAAGAGGTAGGAAATTTCCCTTGAACGTTTTGAGGTTTGGAAGAGAAAAGGGAAGCAAAACGAGCATCGCAGCCGTGATCCGGTAGGCGGCTACTTCTTGCGGAGAGAAATAGATCAAACCCTTTTTCATCAGAATGAATGAACTCCCCCAAGTGATGGCAAGTAGAGAAAGTGTCACCCATTGGACAACCTTATTGCTGAAATTGATGTTCAATTGCTATCGCAGATTCTGCGTTCAAAAGTAACCTTTGCATTACCGTGCAGTTTCATTAATGTTGACACCATGAAGATCTATACCAAGAAGGGAGACAAAGGCACTACCGGCATACTCGGTGGTACACGATTGGCCAAACACCACCTCCGCATTGAGTCCTATGGCACTGTGGATGAGTTGAATGCGTTCATAGGTGCGTTGCGTGATGGATTAGCCAATTCCGAACATCGGGGCGACCTGCTGAAAATTCAAGAAGAGCTCTTCACCTTAGGGTCTCAGCTTGCCGCTGACCCTGTTAAAAATAAGATGGAGTTGCCGATGATCAGCGACGATGACGTAACCCACTTGGAAAAGCGGATGGATGCCATGGAGGAAAAATTGCCTGAGATGCGCTTCTTCGTCCTTCCTGGCGGGCATCCATCGGTCTCCGCGGCGCACGTTTGTAGGACGGTCTGCAGGCGGGCAGAACGCTTGTGCTCCGCCTTAAGTGAGAACGAAGAGGTCAATCCCTTGATTTTACGCTATTTGAATAGACTATCTGACTATTTTTTCGTCTTATCTCGGATGCTTACGCTTGAATTGGGAGCCGAAGAGATTCCTTGGAAGCCGAGAGGTTGATCTAAAGCCCTGAAATACAGATACATTCGCCAATGTAAATTCCGCTTGCATCCTTTGGTCAAAATGATATTTTTGCGGCTTGGTAAGGACTGTTTAATTAGGAAACAATGTATTGGACACTAGAATTGGCGTCATACCTGGAGGATGCACCCTGGCCAGCGACGAAAGATGAGTTGATCGACTTCGCTATGCGGACGGGAGCACCACTCGAAGTTGTCGAGAACCTTCAGGCACTTGAGGACGAAGGAGAGAGCTATGAAACGATCGAAGATATCTGGCCGGATTATCCGACCAAGGACGATTTCTTCTTCAATGAAGACGAGTACTGACGCCGCATAAAACTGACATTTGAAAAGCCTCCAATAGGGGGCTTTTTCATTGCCCTAAATTTCCGTTACACACCCTTCGATTCTGCGTAACTTTGGCGCCCTTTGGTCTAAACGAATGGCAGAATGTCATGATTTGCCCTTTGGCAGAGTGATTGACCAAGAAGATGCTCAATAGAATACACCATGCTTGACATTGTCAATAAACTTCTCAATTCAGTCTTTGGAAATAAGAGTGAAAAAGACATCAAGGATCTCAACCCAAGGGTAGAAGAGATCAATCTACACTTCGCTTCTTATGCTTCGTTGAGTCACGATGAACTTCGGGCTAAGACGCAAGCCTTTAAGGACAAGATCGCTTTGGATACCAAAGAAGTGAACGATAAGATTTTCGAATTGAAAGGTAGAGCCGAGGACGATACCATTGAAATCCAGCAGAAGGAGGAGATCTATGAAGAGATCGACAAATTGGAAAAGCAATTGACCGAAGACCTAGAGGTGGTCCTCGATGATATCCTTCCAGAAGCATTTGCTGTAGTAAA
>Ga0055584_100000367_pt1 | contig 42835 bp, 43 predicted proteins | sample OSDHelmetaG_FD_58716 | JGI IMG/M metagenome (GOLD analysis project Ga0055584, IMG submission 58716) | Pelagic marine sediment microbial communities from the LTER site Helgoland, North Sea, for post-phytoplankton bloom and carbon turnover... | ecosystem: Environmental > Aquatic > Marine >...
CCTAAGCATAGCTGGCAACGAATCAGTAAAAATAAAAGAAATGACAGAATTAAACGAAAGCTGGTTACCGGATTACATGGGTGGCTGAATGCTGTCTTCATCCATCAGGATATGAAAAGGTATTTCCGATTCTGTTTTTAAACCACTCGCCTGTAATTGTCGTAGTAAAACAGAGCGCATTTTTTGCAAACGATCACCGAACGCGGGCACAGAAACAGAGGCAATTTGTGTTTGCGTGCCATCTTCAAACACAACCGTCATAGAACGATCAGCGCGATTGAAGTTCACATGCGCAGGCTGGCCATCCATCACCATGTCATGCGTGACACAAAGACGTCCTTCCTTACCGATAACAACACTCATAACCATCGCTAAAAACCCTCTATAAGGCGTAAAAAAGCAAGGTATTATATAACATAATACCGACACAAAAAGCAAGTTTTTTAACGCATTTCAAAAAATTTATAATTTCTGGCAAGAAAACACCCTGTCGTATACAATGAAGTTGTTCAAAACAAGATAGAGAAGGACTTACAGACAAAACATGGGCCTGAGCGCGGGTGACATTGAAAACCTCATTCGTACCGGAATTCCCGGTGCAGATGTAACGGTGTCTGATTTGCGTGGAGATAATAATCATTACGCAGCCCATGTTATTTCTGAAACCTTCCAGGGACTCAGTCGTGTTGAGCAACACCGCATGGTCTATGCTGTCCTTGAAGGACATATGGACGATGAACTGCAAGCACTGGCAATACAAACGGCTGTACCCACAAAATAAAAATAAAAAAGAACTGAACAGGGAACGGGAGTAACACTGATGGAACACATGATTTTCAATCGCATCCGCAGGGATCTGGTCTGCAACGATGTTGTACTATACATGAAGGGAACAGCCGCTTTTCCGATGTGCGGATTTTCTGCAGCTGTTGTACAATTGCTGACACAGCTGGGCGTTCAATTTCATGATATCAATGTTTTAGAAGACAGCGATATCCGCAATGGAATAAAATTATTCTCACGCTGGCCAACTATTCCGCAACTTTACATCAGCAGCGAATTTGTTGGTGGTGCTGATATAGTGCGTGAAATGTATGAAACAGGTGAATTACAGCACTTGTTACAAGCAAAAGGCGTGAAAACAATCCAAACCGCTTAAATTACATACGGGGAAGCTTCGCATCCCGGTGCATATGGCAGGATACAATCAATCCAAACCCAGCCAAAGCCGCCAGCATGGCCGTACCGCCATAAGACACAAGCGGCAACGGCACACCCACAACCGGTATCAACCCCATCACCATCGCCGTATTTATAAAAACATACAGTGAAAAATTAACCATCAATCCAAACGCCAGCAATCGCCCGAACGAGTGGCGACAACGAAATGCAATCCAACCGCAATAAAGAAAAATAAACCCGAATAGAGCTAGAAGTAATAAACCACCCAACAAGCCCCACTCTTCCCCCCACAGCGTAAAAATAAAGTCCGTCTGTTTTTCAGGAAGAAAATTAAGATGGCTCTGCGTCCCGTTCAAAAAGCCTTTACCACTTATACCACCGGAACCCAGCGCTATTTTCGATTGCGTGATGTGATAACCGGCACCCAACGGATCAGATTCAGGATGTAAAAACGTTAGAACACGCTGCTTTTGATAATCCCGCATAAAGTGCCAACCGATGGGCACTGCGGCTGCGGCTGCGGCTATCCCACTCAAAAATAGCCAACGCGGGGCACCTGCCACAAAAAATAAAACTGTTCCCACCATGCCAATCATCAGGGCTGTACCCAGATCCGGCTGAACCATCACAAGCCCCATAGGAGCCAGCACCATTAACGCCGGTGGAATTAGATACGTTATACGCTTCACATTCTCCACAGTGCCCGCATGAAAATAACGTGCCAGCGCCATGATCACAGCAATCTTTACAAGCTCAGACGGCTGCAACTGTATAAAGCCAAGATTAATCCAACGCTGTGCCCCCATTCCAACATGCCCCATAACCTCCACGGCAATCAGCATGACAAAACAAAGTGCATAAATCGCGTAAGCGAAGCGATGCCATATCCGTATATCAATCATCGCGATAAATAACATCCCTAAAACACCAACAGCAAAGCGCATCATCTGTCGTGAAGCCCACGGATCAAACTGCCCACCCGCCGCCGAATAAAGCGCTGCAAATCCTGTACAGGCAACAGCCGTAATCAACAATAAGAGCAACCAGTCAAAATGCCAAAACCTCTGGACCAACCCTGTGTTATCACTGATTTCTATGCGTCCTGACATACGCTACCTTTTCCTGCTTGCCGTAGCGGGCTTGCGTGATGGCGGATTGGGAAAGCGCGACGCTGTCCTCCCCTCCATATTTAAGGGCGAAGAAGCAGGGTCACGCTGTTGCGCCATCAAAAGAAGATCACGTGCAATCGGTGCAGCGGCCAGCGACCCACCAACACCGTGCTCCACAACAACACAGCAAGCATAACGCGGGTTACTAATAGGTGCGTAACCGACAAACAAGGCGTGATGGCGAAACTTCCACGGCAAATCTTCATTCATAACGCCTTCAAGCCGATCTGCCTTACTAATGCGGCGCACCTGTGCCGTGCCGGTTTTACCGCCCATCTGAAATTTCTTATCCTCCATACTTGATCCATGCGCCGTGCCTTTTTTGGACGTCACAACACTATTCATGCCACGTATAATCAGATCTATATTTTTCTTTTTAAAGCCAAGAGGCTCCCAACTGCCATCCTTGCCTGCCTGATCGCCGACAAATCCCGTCATCCACGGCTTTACCGCCAACCCACCATTTACCAGCCGCGCTGTCATCGTTGCCAATTGTAACGGCGTTGTCAGCATATATCCCTGACCAATACTCGCGATGATTGTTTCTCCTGGCTGCCAGGGCTTACTAAATTGCCCCATCTTCCAGGCCTTTGTCGGCATCAAACCGGGACGCTCTTCTTCAAGCTCAAACCCCAGCCTTTCACCCAGCCCCAAACGCTTCGCATAACGTGTCAACGTATCAATACCAATTTGCGTGGCTATATTATAAAAAAATGTGTCACAAGATTGCATCAAAGCACCGGAAACATCCATCCATCCATGTCCGCCACGTTTCCAGCAGTGGAAACGTTCTTCACTGAACTCATAGTGACCGGGACAATGAAAGGTCGTATTGCGCGTAATGATTTTTTCTTCCAACGCTGCTAGTGCCGTCACCATTTTAAATGTCGATCCTGGCGGATATTGCCCACCAGCAGCCTTGTTATTCAGGGGAAGTCCCGGGTTAGCCAAAAGCTTTTCCCACTGCTCCACAGATATACCGTGTGTAAATAAATTAGGGTCAAAAGAGGGATGGGATGCCAGCGCATAAACAGCGCCCGTACGCACATCCATGATAACTGCTGTTGCACTCTTCTCCTTTGCAAGACGCCCTTGCATATATTGCTGTAGCCCTGAATCAATCGTCAACATCAAACGCTTTCCCGGTTGCGCCAAATTACGATCCAGCTCGCGAACCTCTCGGCCCACAACATTAATCTCCATTTCTGCTGTACCGGCGACACCTCGCAAAACACGGTCATAAGCTTTTTCTACACCCGTCTTACCGATCGTAAATCCCGGCAAAGACAGCAAAGGATCATTTTCCGTTAATTCTGCCTTGTTCACAGCACCGGCATAACCAACAAGATGTGCCGTCGATTCACCCAATGGGTAATGACGGATTTCACCTTCATCAATAGACAACCCTGGCAAATCAGGGAGATTAACCTCTATGCTTGCAACTTCTTCCCAGTTCAAATCATCACGCACTTCAAGCGGTACAAAAGGTGCGCTTTTTTCCGCTTGCCGTATAACACGCTGAATATCACGCTGACTAAGGGGAATAAGTTTTTGTAGACTGGAAAGGGCCGCCGCTATATCACCTGTTTGTTCGGGCACAATGATAACACGAAAATTTTGTTCATTGGTCGCCAGCAACGTACCAAAGCGATCAACAATCTGCCCGCGCGATGGTGCCAGCATCTTTATATTGATGCGGTTATTTTCAGCCATAGTGCGGTAGCGTTTACCTTGTGCAATCTGAAGCCATGCCAATCGTCCACCCAGCACGGCCAGTATGCCGCTCTGGATCGTACCGATTATAAAAGCCCTGCGGGTAAAGTCCTGCCCGCGCTCATTTTCACGTTCCATGGATTTCATGAGTTTTTACCATACTCAGCCAAGCATACGGCTGGCAACAGGTAGAATTCTATGAGTCATAACAAACAACAACGTTACAAAGGGAAACAAGAAAAAACTTAAAATAACTGAGCCCGCAACCGGCAATAATGGCGGCCACTGCAAATGCGCCAGCCCATATAGCCCCCATTGTGCCAATGCTGATGCTATCAGAATAAGGGCAAAAACAGCCCATGACGTCGTATAAGGTTGCCCCATTAAAAAACGGCGCTGCCCGCGTACAATCCACTGCACCGCCACCAGCACCAACGCATTCAAACCCAAAAATCCACCCGAGAGGATATCCATGATAATGCCAAGACCGAAGCACAAAACCGGTGGCACCAAAGTCGGCCGATAAACCGACCAATAATATATTCCCATTAACACAAGATAGGGACGCACCATGCCCACATACGGCAAAGGCAAAGGTAAAGAAATGTAACTCAGCAGCAAAAGAAAAATTAACAAAATCTGCGGCACAGATAACCGTGCAACGATTTCAATTTTTTTCCAACCAATGGAATCTGTACCGAACATAACAACTATGGCTCTGTTTGCAGACGAGGATCGGACAGGGCGTTCACAACCCGCACATGCGATGTACGGTCAATATCGGCATAGGGCCGCACAGTCCAACCAGCCTTACCTGTTGCTTTCACAACAACACCCACCGGCAACCCGTAAGGGAACAACCCACCGTGACCGGATGTAATCACACGCTGACCTTCCTGCAGTTCTCTATCAGGGGGCAAGTGAATGAGAGCCGGCAAATAACCACCGTCCCCAGCCAGCATGGCGCGCACATTTCCGCCTTCGATCATCACCGGCACGCGTGCATTAATGTCAGTCAGCAATAAAATACGAGAGGTACGATTTCCGGCATGTATAACACGGCCCAACAAACCCTCACCGGACAAGACAGCTTGTCCCTTCGTAACACCCGTACCCGTACCGGCAAGAACCAAAACCGTGTGCGCATAAGTGTTACCTGAATCAGCAATAATACGCGCCGTAACAAAATTGTGCTGCGCCGGCAATTTAACATTCAGCAAAGATTGTAATGACTCGTTTTCGGATTGCAGAACGACAGCTCGCTGATACCATTCGCGCAGTCGTGCATTTTCCTGTGCCAATCGCGTATTTTCTGCCTGCAACGCCGCCAGGCCGCTAATCGCACGCGTATAATCAGCGACCCCTTGTATCGGCTTGTTAATGGTAACCAGCAACGGCACAAACGCATCCGTTACACCCGCGCGCACAGACTGCATATTATCCGGCTTAACAACCGAGAACAAAAATAGGATTATCGCTAATGTCGCAAAAATGAAAGACGGCAAGCGTTGCCCCTGGAAAACCGAGGGCAAAATACGGCTTAAGCTTCTTGTGCGCGGATGACGTTTCAAGTCGATTCACCTTTGTGCAGAGCATAAAAGGAAATGTACAGTCTGCAAGACTTTTCTCCTTTTATGATAAAGGAAAAACAGAGCAACAGCAAGGGGTTAGATGGAGGCTGTGGGTAATATCACCAGTCATGTAAACACCGGCAGCGGTAACAATCCGCAGACGCGCTCTAATATCCACCGATCAGAACATTTTTGAGGGTCTTCATCTCTTCAAGCGCGTGGCCCGTACCCAGCGCAACACAAGACAGTGGATCATCAGCAATCGTCACAGGCAGCCCCGTTGCATGACGCAACACATGATCCAAATTCTTCAACAAAGCACCACCACCGGTCAGGACAATGCCCTTTTCAACGATATCCGCTGCCAGCTCCGGCGGCGTGTGCTCCAGCGCAACCTTAACCGCTTCGATGATCGCACCGACAGGCTCAGCCAAAGCCTCGGCAATCTGACGCTCGCTGATGACAATTTCCTTCGGCACGCCATTCATCAAATCGCGCCCCTTAATCTCCACCATGCTTCCTTCACCATCACCGGGCGGGCAAGCACTGCCGATTTCTTTTTTAATACGCTCGGATGAACTTTCACCGATTAACAAATTGTGAACACGGCGGATATAAGCAATCACCGCTTCATCCATTTTATCGCCGCCAACCCGTACGGAGCGCGCATAAACAATGCCACCCAGAGATATAACAGCCACTTCCGTTGTACCGCCACCGATATCAACAACCATTGATCCCGTCGGTTCCGTCACCGGCAATCCAGCACCAATTGCTGCGGCCATCGGTTCTTCGATTAGCGCCACTTGTGATGCGCCCGCACTTTCCGCAGACTCGATAATGGCACGCTGTTCTACAGCCGTTGAACCCGATGGTACGCAAATAATCATTTTTGGTGAAACGAATGAACGTCGATTGTGAACCTTACGAATGAAGTGTTTAATCATCGCTTCCGTCACTTCAAAATCAGCAATCACGCCATCACGCAAAGGACGGATAGCCGTGATATTGCCGGGCGTGCGGCCCAGCATCTGCTTGGCCTCGTTACCAACCGCCAAGACCTGCTTCTTCCCGCTGATCATTGAAATAGCGACCACCGAGGGCTCGTTCAGTACGATGCCCTGATCCCGGACATAGACCAACGTATTGGCCGTTCCCAGGTCAATTGCCATATCGGCAGACATAAAACCAAATAATTTCGAGAACATAAAAATCCTGCAAATGTCAGATAAACCGCTCCCTATATAGCAGAGCGGCTGCACCCGCGCATCAAGATTCTTGCGGTTTTATCGTGCAAATCACAGAAAAACAAAAGAAAGGCAAATACCGAAAAGCCTAGCCCTGCCGCGTTTTCATGCGGGGGTTCTTTTTATTGATGATGTAAACACGGCCCTTGCGCCGGACAATCTTATTGTTCCGGTCACGTTTTTTCAGGCTTTTCAAAGAGTTAACGACTTTCATCACACGGCCTCATGGCTTACAAATTTCAAACGAGGCCAGACCATAGCTGCCTAAACGGCCTTTTGTCAAGCATTTAGGGCGCAAACAAGAAGCATCCGCTTGCATGCCCCTGACACACAGACAGATGAAATTTATGTCTACTTAAAGAATGGGGTTAAAGAATCAGGCCGTGAAAGTGATTCACAATCAAAATGATATAGGCCAAATGTGTAAAATTATGAGCTTCCTGATCTAAACCAAATGACCACCAGAACCAGCGATCCGTATACTGCCAGCCCTTTTTGTAAGTAATAATGCCCTTAATACGGTCAACAGCACTATGCACAACAAAATCCACCGCCCCCAGCCACCACAATTCCGGCACAAAAACGAGTGTTATGAGCGTTGTCCCAGCCGCATGGTACAAAGTATGTGAAAACAAAGCACGATAACCCTCACGCCCGGGCTGCCCTTTCGTCAACGCCATCCAGTCCGTCTGCAGCAAAAAGTCACCCGCATACTGCTTGAGACGAAAACTAATATACAAAAGAAGAAGGGCCAGCGGCGTCATGATAACGAGCCTCCATAAATTACACTTTTGCCATTATGCGGGCAAAATGACGCGATGCCAAGATATGTGCATTGATTTCCTGTAAAAAGGGACGCATCATAGACTGGATAGCGATCATTTTCACTTCTCACAAAGTGAAATATTGTAAAATTTTTTGTACAGGGGATATATCTTTGGCTACGGACTCTCACGAAACAAAAAAGACCTTCCGCGCCGGCGAGACCATTATGAAACAGGGCAGCAAAGGTGATTGCGCCTATATCATTGAAGACGGCCAAGTCGAGATTTTTATTGAACGCAAGGATGGCGAAGCACAATCCGTCGGCACACGTGGTGCCGGTACCATCATCGGAGAAATGGCCATCGTTGATGATGCCCCGCGCGTTGCCACTGTGCGCGCACTAAAAGACTGTAAAATGCTGGAAATCACACGCGATGATTACGCCCAGCGCCTGAAAACAAGCGACCCTGTCATTCAGATGATTACGCAAGTTATCCTGACCCGTTACCGGGATACGCTGAAACGCTCTGAAATTCTAAGTGGCGGCCTATCCGACCCGACAGCTGAAACACTGGAGCGCGACTTCGCAGCACAAACAGACGTTGTCGAATCCGTAAAGATTGCCAACGAATTTAAAGTTGCCCTGGATAATGGTGACCTGACACTCCACTACCAGCCAATCATCGATCTTGCCAATGGTGAAGTACGAGGCTTCGAAGCCCTGATGCGCTGGACACACCCTGAAATGGGTTTCATGTCACCCGCAATATTTATTCCTATCATTGAAAAAAGCGGCCTTATCGTTGATGCCAGCCGCTGGGCACTCAAAGAAGCCTGCGCCGCACTATGCCGCATCGAAAACAAAGTCAAAACAACAAAGCCGCTCTATATGAGCGTCAATTTTTCCAGTCACGATTTTGCTGAATCAGATTTTGTTGACAATGTCGTGACAACAGTACGCAAAGCCGGACTAAACCCCGACCAACTTATGCTGGAAATCACCGAGCGCCTCCTGATCATGCATCCGAACAGTGCAAAAGATAAATTAGCGGCCTGCCGCAAAGAAGGCATTAACGTGGCCATTGATGATTTTGGTACCGGTTATTCATCACTATCATACCTGTACTACTTCCCCATAAATGCACTGAAAGTCGATCAAAGCTTTATCCGTTCCATGTATCGCGAAGACAGAAGTCTTGAGCTGGTAAAATCAATCATTGGCTTGGCTATGAATTTGAACATGACCTGCATCGCCGAAGGTGTAGAACATAGCGAAGAATCTCGTCTCTTGCGAGATATGGGCTGCGATACGGCACAGGGATATCTATTTGCAAAACCTATGGCAGAAGATGACGTCATCCGCACACTAACGGACTGGCAGCCACGCCGCATGGTCACAGCTTAAAACAAACAACAAAAATATAAAAAACTATTTCCGGGCGCACGCAGAACAAGCATAAAGCGCGACGGCCGCTGCGTTGGAAACATTTAAGCTACCGATAGGTCCGCCCGTAGGCAAGCGCACAGTCACGTCACAGTTCTCGCGCAAACCTTGGCGCAAACCTTTTCCTTCTGCGCCCAGAACAATGACCACCTTCGCTGGAAAATCATATGAAGCAATATCAGTCTCACCGCGTTCATCCAGTGCCACAGCCACATAGCCCGCTTCCTGCAAATGATTAATGGCGCGGCTCAAATTAGTTTCATAAGCAACCGGAATATGTTCCGCCGCACCCGATGCCGTCTTAGCCAGCGTACCGTTAATATCCGGCGCATGACGGCTTTGCATTACCAGCCCGTCCGCACCAAACGCACAAGCCGAGCGCATGATCGCACCTACATTATGCGGATCGGTAACCTGATCCAGAACAACAATCATGGAGCGTTCTTTTTGCGCAGCGCTAACAACAAAATCCTGTATAAAAACTTCCTCCAGCGACGGTACATCAATGGCAATACCTTGATGTACCGCACCGGGTGGCAACATCCGGTCCAGATCACGGCGCACGATGATTGTGGGCTGCGGACGATCATCCATAGCGAGCAAAGCACGGTCAACGCCTTTAAGCGCCTCTTCCGTGACATACAGCGCCTTAATCGTGCGTGCCGGATTCTTCCATGCCTCAATCACGGCATGAACACCCCATAACGTCGCCTTGCCTTTAAATTTTTCACGCGATTTATCGCGGGCCACCCCACGTGGATTTCCGTAAGATCGCTTGCCCTGCCGGTCAGGCTGAGTCTTTTTGCCCTTTTCGCCCTTATAGCCGCCATCCTGCGGGCCGCCGCCTCGTTTGCGAGAGGGCTTACCCTTATCTTTAGAAGGGTCTTTTGGGGAATGCTTCCGATAATCTTTCATGCGCCAGACATAAATCATATATTGACATGAAAGGCAAAAACCTTTTTTCTTCAGAACCTAGTGGAGGGGTGGCCGAGTGGTTAATGGCACCAGACTGTAAATCTGGCCTCTTAGGAGTACATAGGTTCAAATCCTATCCCCTCCACCATTTAGTCTTAAATTTGAGACCTTCAGAGAATTTATGCTGCAAAGCCCCGCTGTCTGCGGGGCTTTGGCGTTACGGGGTTTTATTCCATAAAATTGCACAATAACTAAGAATATAGAAAGTATAGAAGTTCTACAATTCTTCCTCCTGCAAATACTCCGGTATTTCAACGCGCCAATCCAGATGTTCTTCGATTTTAAATTTCAGAGAGGATGCCGCTTCGGGCTCGCCATGCGTTAGAAACACCTTGCGTGGCTGCTCCCGGAAATGGCCGAGCCAGTCGAGAATGTCCTGATAATCAGCATGGGCAGACAGGCTATCCAACATAGAAATTTCCGCGCGTACAGGATAAAGGTGCCCGTGAATTTTAATCTCGGTTTCACCGTGAACTAAACGGGCGCCGCGCGTGCCTGCGGCTTGATACCCAGCAAAAAGCACTGTATTCCGCTCATCGCCAATATAATGTTTCAGATGGTGTAAAATCCGCCCGCCTGTGGCCATGCCGCTGGCAGAAATAATGACTGTCGGTAAGCCGTTATTTTTACTGTATATCTCCTTGGATTGCTCCACAGTCTTTGTATAAATCACGCTGGCACAAGCCTCATCGCACTCCTGCGGCGATAGGCGGTGTTCAGCATCATGTTGCTGTAGAAGCTTTGTAACACTGATCGCCATCGGGCTGTCGAGATAAACGGGGATATTGGGAATACGTTTCACTTTCTTAAGCGCATGAATATAATAAATCAGGCTCTGCGCCCGCCCAACGGCAAAGGCCGGGATAACAACCGTGCCGCCTCTGGCTGCCGTTTTACTGATAATCTCTTCCAGCTGATCCAACGGGTCAGTGTCTTTATGCTGCCGGTCACCATAGGTAGATTCAAGGATTAGATAATCCGTCTCCTGAATTTGCGCGGGCGCTTTGATCACTGGAGCATCCGGGCGGCCTAAATCACCGGAAAACACAACAGAGGTTAGGCCGTCACTGATTTTGATACTGGCTGCACCGAGGATATGCCCGGCCCGGCTGAGACTAAAAAACAGCGGATAACCCAAAGGATAATCCTTGCCAAATTCAACAACCTTAAAACGCTCCAGCGCCTTTTGCGCATCTTCCTGTGTATAGAGCGGCAAGGCGGGTTTGTGTTTTGTATAGCCATGGCGATTGGCTCGTTCCGCATCTTCTTCGTGCAAATAGGCACTATCTGGTAGAAGGATTTTGCACAAATCAACGGTGGCCTCTGATGCGTAAATCGGCCCCTCAAAACCATTTTTGACGAGTAAGGGTAAATACCCGCTATGATCAATATGCGCATGGGTCAAGATCACGGTATCAATAGAAGACGGATCGACTGGTAATTTATCCCAGTTACGCAGGCGTAGCTCCTTAAGCCCCTGAAAAAGCCCGCAATCAATCAAGATTTTCTGCTGCTCATCTTTGAGCAGATATTTGGAGCCTGTAACCGTACCTGTCGCGCCTAAAAAAGTCAGTTTCATGACAATAAACACCTCGTTTTGATCTTGATTATATTCTTTATAGTTCCTGCATGCACCATGATAATGATTTTCAACTATTGCAAGGCACGGAAAATTATTTTGCTGATCTCTGGCGTTCTTATTAAAAGCGATAAATCAATCATCACTTTTTAATTTCCTTTATAGTTCCCTGTTATTTTTTCTCTCTAACATTATAAAAGCTCCAATAGACGAGACTTTGAGTTAATGCGGATTGGGATTCAAATTAGCGCATTAGAAGAGATACCAGTTAAGAAAAAACCATCAATAATTATAATGCAGAGATGTTCTGAAACGGTGGTTGGTATAATTTGCCGGCGCATTGGTAGAATCACGATCTCTGTAATCATACCCCAGTTGTATGGTTGTGCCGCGCCGTGGTTTGTATTCGACACCCAGCCCCGCACGATATGTTTCATCTTCACGGTTGGTACCACTACCGATGAATTCATCTTCATCAAAATGAACAAAGCCATCCAATATGATATAACGCCGCAAAGCATGTTCCACAGACAACCCGCCACCGGTACGGATATAGCCCGAAACGCCGGTACCCGTTGTTTCAAAAACATCCCGTTCCAAACTGCCCCGTAAAGATGTCAAACCACTGACATTCCAGAGGACAGCACCGCCTACATTACCGGTTTCAATATCTTCAAATCCTCTGTCATAGTCTCGGTCGGTATAGCCACCATAAATATCACCTCTCAGCTTTCCGCTTATATTGACAGCTGTGCCGACATTAGCCTCATAGCCCTTAGAACTACGGTCCTGAGCACCAGAACGATCATATTCACGAACGTCCCATGCTCCACTAACATACAAATCATAACCAGGACTAAGTTCGTATGACAGACGGCCTTCATAACGCTGTTCTTCACGATCCCGGCCGCTATTATCAACAATGACATTTTGCCTGCGCGCATCATCAAATCTATAAACTCTGTAGCGACCGGACGTTCTTAATTTAAGGCGTGCCAAAGCCCGGACAAATTCAACGCGTGCAGTTGTACGGTCATATTCAGTCGGCTCATCTCCTCTGACATCATCGGGAGAATCTCTGTTTTCATGGCGCTTTTCGTGACGTAGTGCGCCTGTCAGATAGGTCTGGTGAGCAATATCATAGCGCCCAGATAAACCGGCTGCATAATCCTGATAGTTCTCATCGCTATTATCAGCGTAATAGCCAACCTCACCCCGCGCATCGAGTTCAACCTGATGCAAGTTCCAATCTGTTTGCACATTAACCGTTGGCTCCAAAACTGTGATGAAGTCTTCTTCCTCGTTATCAGTCGTCCGAAAAACATTATCATCATATGTTTCTTCAACACTCAGACCCGGTGTAATAATCATACCGCCTGCCCGTACGCCCAGAGCCAGATATTCCGGGGCCAGACGCTCCCTGACACTAATCACATCATCATCACGCAGTGACTGCGCAGAAGCCGGGGACATCACCGCGGAAAATAACAAAATAAGAGCCGTCCAGAAAAACAACATCAAAACACCTTTAAAATACCTACAATTATGAAAATCTTGCTATCATGGCAAAAAAGGGCGGGGAAACGCAACAAATAAATTCAAAAATGCTCTCATACGGCTGTTTTTACAGATCCGCCCCAATATTAACGCGCCACTAACGCGCCGCGCCAGAACGTAAAAGGTAGCCAATAAGAAGCCCCACCATAATACCGGCAACATTTGCAACCATATCCGCAAAAGAGCTCTGCCTTTCCGGTGCCAAGGCCTGCAAAAGCTCCATAGCACCCCCCATCAGCAACAAAAAAGCAGCGGCCGCCCCAATATGGAGGTGTCTTTTCAGGGCCATGACCGGCCAAAGCGTCAGAAGACAAAAGATTGTGACATGCAGCATTTTATCTTCGTTATTTTCAATGACCATCACATCCGGAACGACCGACAAAGCGATCACAACCGCCAAACTACATAGCCAAATAACAAACAAAAACAGCTTCATAATACCCTAAACTCCGCCCAAGCGCTCATAATGCCCATGAGGCTTATAACAATCTGAGCATAAAAACACCAAAAAACAGGCTGAAAAGCGAAAGACCAGAGCACACCCGTTTATTTACAATAAAAAGCTTGCATTTATTCATAATACTGGGTTATGCATTACCCTACATTTGAGAGGCCATAATGCGATTACAAAGCACCGAAAAATCAAAAGAAACGAATAAAAACAAGAGTGCCATCCTCGTAACCGGAGGTGCTGGCTATATAGGCTCTCATGTCTGTAAGGCCTTATCGCGCGCCGGGTTTATCCCCGTAACATACGACAATCTCTGCTCAGGAAATCGGGAAGCCGTCAAATGGGGGCCCTTTGAAGCAGGTGACATTCGTGATCGTGACCGTCTAGGGAGTGTCATCAAAAAATACCGTCCGGTCGCCATCATGCATTTTGCAGCCCTGATTCAAGTGTCCAGCTCTGTTGAAGATCCAGCTATTTTCTATGATAACAATGTTTATGGCTCTTTAGCGCTTTTGCAAGAAGCCCGCGCTCATAACATCAAAAACATGGTTTTTTCAAGTACAGCTGCCGTCTACGGTATGGCCGGGGACAGCATGCTGAAAGAAGACATGCGCCTAAACCCAATCAACCCCTATGGCCAAACAAAATTGACAATGGAAAACATGATCCGTGATTTTTCACAGGCATATGGTTTACATTACGCCATACTTAGATACTTCAATGCCGCAGGAGCAGACCTCGATCAGGAAACCGGAACTGCTTACAAAAAAGATACGCATATCATCCCTCTGCTAACGCGCGTTTGCGCAAATCAAATGCCGGAAATCAAAATATTTGGCAATGATTATGATACGGTAGATGGCACAGCTGTACGGGACTATGTGCACGTAACGGATTTAGCGGACGCCCATGTCCGTTCTTTGCGCCATATCATGACCAACAACCAAAACTTAACTCTTAATCTGGGTACAAGCCGGGGGCATTCTGTACAGCAAGTCATTGACGCCGCCCGTTTTATAACAAGACACACCGTTCCCACAAAACAATGTGAACGGCGCGCCGGAGACCCTGCCATCCTTGTTGCAGACTCTACCGCAGCGCAACGTATTTTGTCATGGAAACCAATTCATTCCGACATGTACACAATTGTTAAAACAGCGTGGGAATGGCGCCAAAAGCAATCTGGAACGCGTATAATCACACCGCCCACACAACCACAGCAACAACGGCGCGATCATAGAACCGATCATGACTCCAGCAACAGGGCCGCCGCATAATGTTTGATTTCAATATGACCCATACTCACAGTCAAGCCCACCACCATCAACCAGAATGGGAAAAGCAACGCACGCGCCAGTCAGGAACAAAAATCTCTCGCCCGGCTAAATTTGTAATGGACAAAGCAGGAGCCTTGATTGCACTTATTCTTTTTTCACCATTATTTATTTTTCTGATTCTAAAAATACGGCAAGATGGCGGACCTGCCTTTTACGCACAAGAACGTGTTGGCCGCAACGGTAAAACTTTCAAATGCTGGAAACTTCGTAGCATGATAATGAATGCCGATGAAGAACTAAAAAATTTACTACAGAATGATCCGCAAGCACGCGCAGAATGGGAAAAAGACTTTAAACTGAAGAATGACCCACGCATCACAAAAATAGGGAATTTTTTGAGAAAAAGCAGCCTTGATGAGTTGCCTCAGTTCTTTAATGTGCTCCGCGGCGAAATGAGCCTTGTCGGCCCACGCCCCATTGTAGAAGATGAAAAAAAATATTACGGCGATAAAATCAACGATTACCTTTCCATCAATCCGGGCATTACGGGTCTGTGGCAAGTGAGTGGTCGTAATGATGTGAGCTATGAAGAGCGTGTTTCCCTCGATAGCTGGTATGCTCATAACTGGTCAATCACAGGTGATGTTATTATCATGTTCAAAACTATCTTTGTTGTTTTGGCAAAACGCGGCGCGTACTAAAAATAACCAGAGTCAAATGCCATGGATGAAACCACAAAAGCCGACTTATCCGCCCATGGCGCGAAAACCAACACACGGAAAGAAGCGCTCAAATTCTTCTGGGTTCATCCTGGTTTTTGGACCGTTTGTCTTTATCGATTGTATGCGCGCCTATATCCCGGCAAAGGCATAAAACGCATCATAGCGCGCCTCTTATGGTTGCGCGTTACCAGAAAAACATCTTGCTATATCAGCCCATTAGCACAAATAGGGGCCGGGCTAGAATTACGCCATCCCGCAGCAATCGTTATTGGCGACGGCGTAAAAATCGGAAGAAATGTCAGCATTTATCAGAACGTTACTTTAGGACAGCGCGGCAGCAAGACAACAAAGTCATACCCCACAATAGATGATGGCGTCACCATTTACGCAGGCGCATGCATACTCGGAAACATCCATATTGGTAAGAATGCTGTTATTGGCGCTAATGCTGTTGTGCTGGATGATGTACCGGCTGATAGCGTTTCTGTTGGCATTCCTGCACGCATACTGACACCCGCAGAAAAACAAAAGCGCGGAGAAAACAGCGCATGAAAATTCTTTTTGTTGTCACAGCCTACTATCCCGATGGCGCAGGATCAGGACGCTCTGTACGCAATCTGGCAGAGGGGGCGCAAAAAGCCGGACATGAAGTTGTTGTTGTTCGCCTATCCAAAGATGGGGAAAAATCAGAAACAATCCTAAATGACGTGAAAATACACGCCCTCCCCATAAGAAATATTTACAGCCTGAGCGGAGGAAAGAAAAAAACAGCCTTCAAAAGATTTGTTTGGCATTTCTTTGATATAATGAACCCTCTGGCTGCATGGGACATGTATAAAATTCTAAAAAAAGAGAAGCCAGACATTGTTAACACGAATGTCATCGCCGGTTTTTCAACCAGCATTTATTATGCTGTAAAAATGCGCGGCATTCCCCTGGTGCACACGATGCGCGACTATTATTTAATGTGCCCACAAAATGCGATGTTTAAAGATGGTCACAACTGCCCTTCCGTTTGCGGTAAATGCAAGCCATTTTTTTATGTGCGGCGTTTTGCAGCACGACAAGTTGACTTATTCCTGAGCAACAGTGAATTTGTCGCAGAACATCACAGAAAATATGGATTTCTTCCTCGTAAAAAACCATGCGTTGTGCAATTCAACATGAATGGCGACGACACAATCGCAAAACCACGCTCCCTTACAACACAGGGACCTGTAAAATTTGGTTTCATTGGCCGTATAACCGAGTCAAAAGGGATCAATATTTTACTTGAAGCAACGCAAAAACTACAAACAAAAGACTGGGAACTACGCATTGCTGGCAAGGGCAAAGACTCCTACATGAAACACTTACAAAGCCAACACAACGATGGCCGGATTCATTTTCTAGGATTCGCAGAGCCCGATTCATTTTATAATGATATTGATATACTCATATGCCCGTCTTTATATGGGGAGCCTCTGCCGCGCGTTGTTTATGAATCCTATCAGGCTGCCGTTCCTGTTATTGTTGCGCGCACTGGCGGTACACCCGAAATTGTTGACGATGAAAAGACGGGATTTATATACAGCGCAAATAACAGCGATGAGCTGGCCCACCTCATGGACAAGCTGGCATCCACACCTGATTTATACAAACAAATGAGCGAAAATGCTGCGGAAAAAGCAAAGCTATTTACATGCTCTCGCATAACAGAATCATTTTTCAAACATCTTGAAATGGTGCGCCCTCAAAAATGATTACAAGATCAACAAAACCAAATCTAGGATTCGGTACGAATTCCGCCACATCACACGGATTATTTCTGTTTGGCCTCCTAACGACACTGGCTATTTTACTACTACTCTCGCAAATTGTAACTAGTAGCCTCTTATCATGGGGCGCTTTATTTTATTACATTGCCCTATGCTTGTTTGTAATTAAATACCATCCGTCGGCTTTTGTTTTACTGCTCTGGTTTTCTTTTGTACGCCTGACAACCATGATATCCGGCGTTGCCATTGAAAGTGGCGGATACATGCCGGAAATGCTTACCACCGGATATCCGAGCGGTGCCTTTGTTCGTTTAGCCGCTGTCTATACTGCCGGTATCCTCGGTGGCGTTTTCTTGCTTGAAATGATCATGCGCCATATGCCGGATATAAAACGGTATGACCGGCATAACTCATCCCTATGGGTATATCCTGTTTTTGCCATTGTTCTTTTATGTTGTGGCTGGGCACTTCTTATTGGTTTAAAGCACGGCTTTCCAGCGCTGGAGGGCATTGACCGCATGCTTTACTGGAAACAAGTTTCCAGTCGTTTTTTATACTTTTTTCTAGGTAACAGATCAATTTTCTGCCTGTTTCTAGGACTTATCTATGCTGTGACATCAGGTGGAAAGAAAAAAAGTGCGCTGATGATTTCCATTCTTATTTTGGTTATCTCTCTTTTATTTGCAGAAAAATTCACTTCGATCTGTGTCATGATATTTTCATTCATTACACCTGTTTTTCTAAGAGACCGCACTCTTCTTACAAAACTAACAAGCCGCTTAATCCCCCTCGGCGCGCTGATTGCAATCATTACCTTACCGGCTATTTTGCTGGCTTATGGCGTATTTGACGACAAGGAAAGCTCTATACAACGCTTGCGTACACGGGCAACATCACAAGCGGAAATATGGTTCATGGCAGATAAAACGCAAGACGATATATTTCAAGTCGATTTTTTACGGCTCGCGCATAATACAAAAGCAATCACAAGCCGCGACCCACTACGCTATGTACGATCTGCACCCTATCTGGGGGCCAAAGATTTTATGGTCACGCACATGGATGAGGAACGCTACGCACATTACGCCGAACGCAGCGTATCACTAACATTGGCAACAGAAGGATATTTGCTGAAAATATTCGGGCATGCGGGCATGATCCCGGCCTACCTTCTCTTAACAGGTATTTACTGCGCTTACCTGTCTTACCTGTTTTATGCTATTATGATTGCCAGCCCGTTCAGACTTCTGATGATTGCAAAACTCCTGGTCTGGGCAAATTATGGACTTAATCAGGGATACTTCTATTCAATCATTGGATTTAAACCCTTCATCCTCATAGGAATGATGATTTCCTTTGAGATCATTACAAGAACAATACAAAAAATATCCATGGCCAAAACAATATAATTGAAAGAGAAGAAGTACTGCAAAATGCGCACAATAGATTTACAAAATGACAACATTCTTTATGGGGACGATACCGCCTCAAAGAATTTATTTGCCTCTGTTGTAGACGGAAAAGCCTATATTGGTGACACCGCTGGCGAGGCCCTTACGATGATGCGTCAAAATAATGGAAACGTAAAAGTTAAACAAAGTGGCGTCTTACACCTTCTGCACAACAGCTTGATTCCTGCCTCTTTAAGCCCCTACGAGAACCTCTATGTGCTGGGCGTTGGCGACCGATTGGAATTCGACAAAAACGACCTATCAGCAGCGCCACGTTATTTTTGTGACTTCCCCTATTACGAGAAAAAATCAACAGAAAAGTCTATCCCATCTGCCGATACACTCTATACGCTACTCTGTAACGCCGTTGAAAAATCAACACCTAAAGATAACGCCGCCCTCATGGTTAGCTCCGGGAAAGATTCAACGGCCCTTGCTCTTGCCTTGCGAGAATGTGGCATAGAGAAAAATGTGCAGGCCTTTACCTATGGCGACGATCCAGAAGAAGCTCTCTGGGCAAAGGAAGCCTGCACAAAGTTAGGAATAGCACATCAAACCGTCCTTATGCCCAAAGATCCAAAGGATGTGAAAGAAGCAATGCTGAATTATTTCACGCATGCCAGTCACCCTTGTTGCGATCCTGCGCTTATCCCGTATGCCATTATTCTGTACCATGGCGGCATTAAAAATATGAGTGTTTTGGATGGCTCAAATAACAGCATTTATATGGGGTATGTACCATCCCAAAAATACAAAACGGTCAATCGCTATTACAGCATGATCGGCGGTGGGTGGAGCGCAGCAAAAGGGCTGCGGCAAATGATCCCCTACCATCTAAAAATCAACAAAATGTTTTCGACCGGCACGGAAATGAACCTTCTCTACAAACACTCCCATTTTCGTGACCGTGAAACGCAAGCCTTCTACCCACATAATTACGACACGACAAAATTTTGGAATGACTGGTATAGAAAAAACAAAAAGCAAGCGGCTAAGGATACATCTTCTATTCTCAACGGACAGCATTTCAGCTGTACCGGTGGCAACATAAAAGGACAAACAGCAGCAGAAGCCGTCAATTCATTGTCCGTTATGCCATGGACGGATAAAAGCCTCATTGATTACTATTTCAATCTTCCTATAGCTTATCGTTACGATGCTGAAAACAATGTCAGTAAAATTTTACTACGGGAAATGCTTGTAAAATATATGGATTTTGATTTTAGCAAAATTGGTAAAAAGATTTTTTATTTTGATACCCAAAAATTCATTTTTGAGAATCTTGATTTTGTACGCACAGAAATTCTTTCGTGCCGTCTCTGGGATGAAAAAATGGAAAAAGAATTCACAAAACATCTGGAAACAGCCCGGAAATACCCGCGCGCAGCAAGTGCTTTAGTGGACTTGTTTCTAATATCCGGCTGGCACAATCACTGCAAACATCTAAACAAAACATAAAATCATGCTTGTAAAAAACAGTATCATTTATGGCGGCACAACGGTCATTAAAGGGGCCACCAGCTTTCTACGCATTGCTATCTTCACACGTCTTCTAAACCCGGCGGAATATGGTGACTTTGCTGTCGTTATGGCACTGGTTGCCTTCATAGACGCCTTTGCTTTTCTATGGATACGCCAAGCCGTTATGCGCCACATCACACATGAGCACACAGACCAAGACTACACCTACTTTACAAACGCGCTTATTATTTATGGCGGGCTGTCCTGTTTGTGTCTTTTAATATCTCTGCTTATGACGGCACTGGGCATTCTGAACATGAATGGGTTAACACTTGTTTTTGAATTGGTTGGTATCCTGGTTGTTACGGAAGCCTTTTCCAATCTTGCTATTCTTATGGCCCGGATCAGACTCCACTATCACCTCTTTCTATCTCTGAACGTTATCAAGCCCATTCTTTCTCTTATCGTTGGTGCATTGCTGATACAAGCCGGACTGGGGACCAGCGGGGCTTTATACGGCTTGCTGGCAGGGTTCACCCTGAGCTGTATTATTGGCGGATATTTTATACCGGACTTCAAACATATAGCACGCGCGCTCTATAGCCCTAAAGCCATACGCGCCATTTGCACTTTCGGTTTACCGCTGATTATTGTGTTCTCTTTGCAATCAGCGGTCCGCGTTACAGATCGTCTTTTGCTGGATACAATTATTGGCGGCGATATAACCGGCCTTTATGCGGCAGCACAGGACATCCCTTTCCGTCTTCTCAATATTATTGCTTTGGCCGTTCATTTAGCGGCATATCCGCTCGCCGTGAACGCCTTTGATCACAAAGGAAAAGAGGCCTGTCGCACACAATTAAGAACCAATTTTATATTTCTGTTTGGTATTATGTGCCCGGCGATTATCGGCATGGCCGTTTTGGCTCCCGGCATGGCCTATATTTTTGTCGGAGAAGCCTTCCGTCCTTTTGCGATACAGTACTTCGTCTTTTTTACAATCATTTCTTTTCTCAATTGTTTTGTACAATATTATTTTGTCCTGCCTTTTCACCTGACAAAAAAAACAAAATCTCTGATCATTCCTTCTTTATGCGGCTTCGTCGTCAACCTTATTATCAGCTATTTTGGAATACGGTACTGGGGTGTTGCTGGCGCCATCACAGGGTCATTCCTTGCCTATGCTACTGTGTTTGCAGCTGTTTTTATAATGGGACGCAATATCTTTCATCTACCTATTCCCTGGCGTGCCACCACAGAAATTATTCTGGCTTCTTCCGCCATGGGCGCTTTTGTTCATTATTTAAACAGCGGTGAAAATATTATTATGTTCTGTTTTTCTGTTTTATCAGGGGCGCTTCTTTATGCCGCCCTTATCCTGTCCTTCAACACAGAAGGCATAAGAAACCGTGTCCATAAACTATTAAAAGAAAGAGCCCTCTAAACATGAGCAAACCTGTTGTCCTTTTTATATCTGATGTTCCTGACTTCAAAGGTGGTGCCGAAAGATCTTTGTTTGATTTAATGGCCAACCCTTATATCGAAGCAGAACTTTGTGTGCCTGCCGAAGGAGAAATTTCAAAGGCTGCCACAGAAAAATCTATTCCCTTTCATACGCTGGACTACGGATCAGTTTTAACTGTCCGGCGCCCCTTTAAAATACGAGATATCTTCCGTACATTTTTCGCGGCCCTACGCGCTGCGAGCGCCCTCAAAAAACTATCAAAAACACGCGGCGCCTCCTATGTCCATACAAACGGACTAAAGGCACATGGCGTTGCCTGTCTGGCACGGTTATGTAGTGGGCGCCCGGTTATAGCGCATTTTCGTGCTGTTCCGTTTACCAAACTAGAAAAATTATTTTGGCGCGCTGTGCAAATCATAGCAACGCATCTTGTTTTGGTCTCTCGGCCTTGTTGGCCCGGGAAAAAATTGCCTGTAAATACGCATGTTATTTTCAATGGTATTCATTTGCCTGACCGCGCAATCTTACCGCCCCTACCGCCCAAAACCCCGTTTATTCTGGGTTTTGTCGGACGTATACAATTTACAAAGGGCGTTGATACACTCATTGAATGGTTTGATAGCGCACATAAAAAAGGGCTGGATATAAAACTGATCATCAGAGGCGAGGCCGCACCTGATGAAATGGATTACGATAAAAAAATTCATCGCATGGTCAAAGACCGTGGACTTGAAAAGCTCTGTCTGTTTGAAGGACGTGTTGAAGGATTTGATAAAATTTATGGCGGCATTCACGCCAATATTGTGTCCTCCGTTATACCTGATCCTTTGCCGCGTTCAGTCATGGAAGCATGTGCGCTTGGCATTCCAGTCCTTGGTTATCCAGCCGGAGGGATTCCTTATATGTTTACAGACAAAAAGTCAGGCTTCCTTGTAAAGAACGAAAATGAATTCTATGAAGTCCTTAAAAACCTTATAAAAGATGAGGCTCTTTACAAATCCGTCAGCAAAGCGGCTATTGAAAATGCGCAGGATAATTTTGCGATGGATCGCCTTCATAAGGGCGTCGCCAAACTATACCAGACAGGTGACTAAGCCGGCAGAAGAGAACGGTAACAATCTAAAACCTCTTGTGAGAATCGTGCCGACGTAAAGCGCTGCTCATAAATATTGCGCGCACGGGCACCCATGGCATTCAGCTCGTCCTTTTTCAAAGCGCCCAAAATATCGGACAAATCCTGTTTGTAATCTTTAATGTCGAATAAATATCCATTCTCACCATGCTGCACTAATTCCGGCAGAGCACCGACCCTACTGGCAATAACGGGCTTACCTGCACGCATAGCTTCGACAGCAACAAGGCCGAACCCCTCTTGACGGGAAGGAACGATCACAGCATCAAGCAAGGACATATACTCATGAACAGCATCATGATCGACCCACCCTAAATACTTTATTTGATCGGTTACATTTTGCGGCCTCTCTTGCTGGTCTCGAGAAGAATCCCCCATAACATAGAGCCTGACATTTACAGGTGGGCAATAATCAAAAACATCAGCCAGCATATCAAAGCCTTTTTTATGATCAAGACGACCGACATAACCTATATTGATAAAAGATGGATCGATATCAAGCGCCGGCGAAGCGTCAAATCTGTCTTTCATATCGCCGCCCTTTACATCATCAACGCCACTTAAAACAACTTTGTTCAAAAGGGCGCGCACGCCATGTTTCTCAGCTTCTTTATCTTCGTGATGAGATATATTAATAATAGCATCCGTACGGCGCGCTAAATATTTTTCAATTTGAGCATAAATCAATTTTTTAGCGCGGCCCCGTTCCTGAACAAATGACCAGCCATGAGCACAATAAACAACCTTGGCAGTCATGTTTTTTTGTTTAAATGCGCGGCCATAAACACCGGGAAATGTACTGTGAAGATGAACAATATCCGGGTTTAATTCTTTAATAATGGCGGATACATTGCGAGAAACATCATGTATTTTAAAAGGATTGCGGCTGCTTTCATAAGGACGCGTTGCAATGCTCTGACTTTTATAAAAATCACTGTCAAAATCATGCGCTGTCTGTGTTGCGCTATGAAGCAATGTCAACGCCGTTACATCCGAATCGGCAGCTTGATGACGAAGAAGCGTGTTCACATAGGTGGATATACCACCGCTCCAGGCCTCTGTTACATGAACAATCTTCACGACGACCGAGAAGAGCGAATCTTCAGGACATTACCGGCTATAGCTGTGTATGATTTAGGAGCATCATAATAAGCATGGTAACGCTTGAAAAAAGCACGGCCGCCGAATTTGAACTCTTTGTATTGCTTTAACGGCACGCGTGTTAAAACAGCACCCAACAAATCAACTTCCATTCTCGACAATGTCTGCAACGCTTTTTGTACGATATGGCGTGGCGTAGAAGACCAACGCACTGCCAAAACAGCCGTATCAGCCAATTGTGACAAGAACATAACATCAGACATACCAATTACAGGAGGCGAGTCCATTATAACAAGATCATATTTGTTATGCGCCGCTTCAATCATTTGCTTCATTTTATTCGACTCAAGGAGTCTTTGAATGTTTCTATGATCAGGAGAAGAAGAAATATAATGCATACCTGTCTTCCTATCGACATTAACAATATCTTTAAGCAAAGAAGAGCCATCAAGAAAATCATTAAGCGTATGTTTAGCCTTAATACTAAATGTATTAGACACCATCGGACGATGTAAATCGCAATCAACCAGCAAAACTTTTTTGCCTGATTGGGCGGCCGCACGCGCAAGGGAAATAGCCATCCAGCCCTTCCCTTCCTGAGGCAAAGCAGAAATCACCATGATTGATCTTGGTAAATTTTTTCTATTTTGGAACTTAATTGAAGCTAAAATATTTTGCAGAGCCTCAGCATAAATAGAAGAAGATTTTTGTGATGACACAACATCGCTCAGATTATTCATCTCTGGCACTATCCCGATATTAACCATACCGAGATAATCTTCGATTTGTTCCGGAGAGGTAAAGGATTGACGAACAGCCTCCAAAACCAGAGCCGCAGTGGCACCAGAAAAAGCACCAATCATCATAAAAAACGCCAAGATCAGCTTCTTATTTGGTGCTGATGGACGAAGAGGATACTCAGCCTTCGATATGAATTTAGCACGAGCCTGTTGTAAGCTCTGTGATTCTTCCGTCTGCTTTAATTGCGCTAAAAATGACTCATACAAAATCCTATTAGCTTCCGCATCCCGCCTTAATTCAGAGAGCTGTATCTCAAGGTTTGTGCTTTTACCAAGCTTTCCGCTCAACTGTGAAAGCTGGCTGGTCAGAGATTGCTTGCGGGCGCGCGACACAGCGACTTCATTCTCCAGTCCCTGAATAATTTTATCAATCTCGCTATTAATTTTCTTCCTTAAATCATAAATTTCATCGGTAATTTTATTCATAGCCGGATGCTGAGGGCCAAAATGCCCCGACAGTTCAGATTGTTCACGCAATAATTCTGCTTCCTGTTCACGCAAATTCTGAATCAACCCAGAAGATAAAACCTCCCGAATAGAATCAATCCCCTGCGAGGACTTCAATAGGCGCTGCGCATGAGACAAGCGCGCCGCAGCCTCTGCATAGGCTGTTCTCTCCATAACAAGCTGCGCGTTTAGCTCAGAAATTTGCTGATCATCAAGGGTCTTCCCGTCCAGTTCAAACAAATTGTGCTCTTCACTGAATTTTTGAACGGCTTGCTCTGATTTCTGGACCTGCTGACGCAACTCGCCAACACGCTCAGACAGCCATTTACCGGCTTCCCGATTTACAGTGGTGTCCGATTCAATTTGATAAATCATATACTCTTCGGCAATCGCATTCGCAATAACCCGCGCCCTGTTCGGGTAGCGAGAAGTGAAAGATATCCGGACCGTATATGATAGCGGGTCCTTGCGTAAATTCAGACGGCTTGATACAGCCCTTGTTACCTTGATAAGGGTTACTTCCGCCTCATCAATCCCTTCAAGACCGGCAACCTGATGACTCGTACCAACATTCTCGCCGCCCAGTCGGGACTTAAGAGATTTCTTTATTTTTGATGCCAGCGTCGGCCTGGCAAGTGCGCTGTTAAATTCCGGTTTTTTCTGCAATTCCAGCTTTGTAACAACACGGCGGATCAAGGGGGCAGACTTAATGATATCCAGCTCGCTTTGTATCGCCGCACTATCCCCCAGACTATCGCTCATGGACATTTGAACGGCTGTGGGCTTAAAGGCATTGTTATTAAGCTGAATGGCGGCCGTCACAGTATATTGCGGCTTTTGAAAGGACAAAAACAAAACACCAAACAAAAGAGAAAGAAGCGTAACGCCCAAAATTATCCGAAAGCGCCGATGAAAAACATCAAAAAGATATCGGAAATTAAAATTCCATGCTTCGGTTTGCCCTACAGGAGGCAACTCTTTTTTGTGATTTATCGTTTCATAATCTGACATTTTTATATTTCTCTTTCTTATTTCAGAAGTAATTTACAGCCGTGCAAACCAAATATTAGAAAAAACGCTCCTTAACACGAATGGAATCACCAGGATGCACAGGTGTATCTTCTGTCGCTTCAAAACGACGTTTTTCTGCCCCAACATCACGCATGATAATAAATTCATCCTTAACCGCCCGAGGGGTCGTGCCACCAGCCAGCGCAATAGCTTTAAACACATCTAGTGAAGGGCTGTACGGGTAGCTACCCGGATTTTGAACTTCACCTAAAATATAAAAAGGACGGAAGCTTGTGATCTCAACACTCACGCGCGGATTAACTAAATATCCTGCAGCCAACTTTCTTTCTACCACTTTTTGTAATGTTCCGCTTGTCATGCCGACCGTATTAACTTCACCAATAAGCGGCATGGTGATAATACCGCGTCGGTCGACTTTATACTCACTTGAAAAATCCTCATCACCAAAAACCTTGATTTGCAAAACATCGCCCGGACTTAAAGTGAAAGACCGTTCCGCCGGCGCATAGCTATGAGTTGTAAGATTTGCATTCTCTGGCACATCGTCACTAAACGGGGGAAAAGAACAAGCCGCACATAAAAAGAAGCCCGCCAACAATACGAAAGCCCGAACAGCCCTTAAGCTTCCCTGCATGAAAATACCGCGGAATAAACCTTCGCCTCTCTTTGCAGCGTCGCCCTTGCCCTTAAAACCGATTTTACGCATTTTCACCCTCTGCCTTATAATATGACCTATGAGCTGCGTTTATACATTACTCTCCGGTTATTTTCAATAAAAAATAGCTATCTATCTGTTTTTGTTGGCCTTAAAAAGGCAGCCCTAAAAATCTTCTGAAACGCGGAACGCTCATTTTTACTATCGCCATAGATGCGGCCGAGAGACGCTATTACATTGATTTTGCTGACAAAAACAACATTGCGGTGAGCGTTGTTATAGAAGAAAAATCTTTACAAAAAGCATGTCATCAGATAAAAACTAGATATTACCCTTAATTTAAAGGCAAAAAATTATGATCCGCCTCTTAATAGCATCTGCGATTTTCACGCTCTTTGCGACACCTGCGTTTGCTTATATTGACGCCGCGCTGGGCGGGTTAATTTTACAGAGCCTCATTGCCGGCTTTTTTAGCTTCATGGTAATCTGGCGCGGCTGGGTCTACCGTGTTAAGCGCCTCTTTCGTCGCGCATCCGATGAAACTGAAATCACATCAAATAACAGTGAAGAACAACAGGGCTAATTTTCGTGCAACGTGATACAGCCTCCTATCGCGACCCTGATGGCTATATTGCTCATGAAGGTGGTGAGGTTTATCGTTGTGTAACAGATGCTGCCGCCCCTATCTGCCAAGATCAATATCAAGATTTCTTTACCCAGGCCATAGACCGCGGGCTATTAGTTCCTTTTGAGAAAACAGATTCAGCACATATTTTTAAGCTGCAAAAACTACCTGTTGTAACCTATCCTTATGAATGGGGTTTTGAGCAACTCAAGCAAGCGGCTCTTTTGACGCTGGATATGACGTTACTGGCACTTAATCATGGTTTAACACTTAAAGATGCCACGGCCTTTAACGTACAGCCTTATCAAGAGCGCATGGTCTTCATCGATCACACCTCATTTGAGCCCACAGATTGTAAAATGCCGTGGCGCCCTTACTCTCAATTTTGTAAACATTTTCTTGCGCCCTTGTTAATGGCTTCGCGCACAGGGCGGCATATTAATAAACATTTTCGTCTTAATCTGGACGGCTTAGATCTGGGAGAAGCAGCCGCCGCCCTTCCTTTCAAAGATCGTTTTAACCCAGCGATCCTGATACATATTTACATGCACAACGCACTCACTAAAAGCCACGAACACAGCAACGATCAACCAAAAAACATTAAGCGCAGCGGCGACCAAAAAAACTACATTGAGCATTTGCGGCGTGTTATCGACAAAATACAAGCACCGCGTTACTGCACAGAGTGGCATGACTACTACGCCAACACTAATTATAAAGATACTTCTTTTTGCGAAAAAGAACGCTTAATCCAGGGTATGATTGAAGCGCAGCATTACTCTTGCATTTGGGATTTAGGCGCCAATAACGGGCATTTTTCACGTCTTGTTGCGCCCCAGGCCGATATCGTGATCTCGATGGATATTGACCATGCTGCCGTTGATTTTAATGTGACTGAAAACAAACGCCAAAAATTAAACAACATATACCCCTTGGTGATGGACATCACAAACCCTTCGCCAGCATTGGGATTTGCTAATCGAGAGCGCTTACTTATTGGGGATCGCGCGCAACCCAATATGATGATGGCCTTGGCGCTCATCCACCACTTAACGATCACCTATAACATCCCCTTTCATATGACGGCGCAGCATCTGCGCAACTATGATTCCGATCTTATAATTGAATTTGTGGGACGCGAAGATTCTCAAGTACAAAAACTCTTGTGCAACAAAGATCACTCCTATGAACAATATAACCGTGAGGCCTTCGAAGAGGCATTTTTTGCACTTTTTCAATGCAGCGCCCAAAATGATATCGTCGGCACAAAACGCACACTTTATTACCTTAAACCTCGGTAAATATATGCTCCGCTTCCCACAATTGTCGCTCTTAGGCCTCCTCACACTGATTGCTGCCCTATGGACTCTCGCACAAAATGAGGGAGAATTCACAGGACACGAGATAGAGCTTTATAGTCTCTATATTGCTTTAATTTTAAGCGGACAACTGCTTTGTGTCGGAACTTTCATCTGGGCAAAGAAATGCGCATACGCACATTTCTTTGATATTCTCTCTAGGATTATAGCGGCGCTCTTTGCCAGTTTTAATGCTTATACATTACTAATCATCCATAACGGTCGTTTTTCTGGATTGGAAGAGCCGTATTGGACACTCTTTATTATTGCCTTAACGCTTGCCGCAGCAATACCATTTTTTATACACAAGCCGCCCTTTGTTAAGTTCTTGCACATATTTTGCATGATCTCGCTTGTAATGAGCCTTATGAATTTTTCAAGCAACTACAAAGATTTTTTTAGAGATAGCCTTCAACGTCTTCCTGACACTTTTACCGTCGTGGACTTTAAGAAAAAACCCAATATTTATATCATCTCATTTGACGCCATGGTGCCTGAATCAATCGCTCGTAATATCATTGGTGTATCTGATGTGCCGTATGTCCAAACCCTTAAAGACATGAAGGCTCGCTTTATTCCCAACAGCTTTGCCGAACCCATTCCAACAAAATTCTCATTGAATGCTGTTTTGGCTATGGACTTAGCGTATTACAGCAAAATAAATAACAAGCGCGCCTTGGTACCCGACATAGTCCCAACCCCCGGATATGAACTATTCCGACAAAATGGCTACAAAATACAATTCATGTACAAAACTAGTTATTTTGGTGAAAGCTCCAGCCGTTTGGATTACTACAGTGTCGCTGAAAAAAATGGATTGTGCCAGCATGTTGAAAAAAGCTACAGCTTTATGGGGTTCTGCACTGCCACTGTGCAATCCTATATAGCGACACTTATAGATACGCAAAACCACGCCTATCCCGATATGCTCTTTGAGCGCATCAAAACCACGGCCGCCACAAAAGATCATTGGTTTACCTATGCTTATATTTATGCGCCCGGGCACTCCAAAAATTCTTTTAACCCATATAAAAAAGAAGATTGGCAGCAGTATCGTAAATCATTCCCACGGCAAGCCAAAAGAGCAGCAGGTATGGTAAAAACCCTTATCACTACAATTAAAACACATGACCCCGAAGCTATCTTAATTATATTCGGAGATCATGGCGCAATGACCTCCAGAGGCTTGCTGAATGATACAGATCGTATATCAGAAGACGCACGCGCTCATAGTGCAAACAAAATACCCTCTGACAGCCCTCTGACATTTGCGCAAATCGTTCAGGATCGTCATGGTGTTATAAATGCTATTTATCCGGCGAAAGCATGCAAAGAGTATTTCAAACAAAATCCATTCAGCATCGTGCGCACATTGCGCGAGCTCTCAAAGTGCCTGTCTGATGGGCAAGACCCTCTGCCCAAAAATTATCAGCCAAATGATAATGCATGGCGTGATTATATATACGAATAACAACTCATAAAATACATCGAACAGAAAAACACTGGTCAGTATGATTTTTTGTGAATGGTTCCATCAGGATGGAATGCTTTGAAGGCGAAGGCAAAGGTTGTATCATAAGGAACATCCTCATACCCGCTAACGGTTTTTTTCTGCACTCTGATAAAACCGATATCACGACCACTATCAACACGTTGCGTATCCAGTGCCGAATTCATACCTTTCTGCCATGACAAACGCAAATCACCGTACGTAATCACATGCGCCTGCCTTAAATCATCCAGCAACCAAGCGTCTTTGCCCACAGAAACAACATAAGACAAAGGCTGGCCCGGCCCCTTATAACGTCCGCGATAAAGAAAAGGACTGCGCGCACTGTCATACTTCACATAGGGATTTTCACCGTAACGGCGGGCGTTCGGATTTAAAGCAACCAAAACCCTGCCCTCAGGATAGCGCGCCTTAAAAGCAGAAAACGGAATAACGCGCGCGGGCAAACGTTTCAGCTCCACACCCGTCATGTCTCCAACAATAGCGCGCCCAATAAAATACAAAACATGAGGGCAACGAAGGATCAAAAAAAACAGGCGCGCCCATAAAGCCCGCCTGTAAATCACATTAACAACCTATGGATTTAAAAAACCTTAAGCCGCCCTGTTATCGCTAAAAATTTCGTCCGAAAACACATCTTCCCACGACCCTTGCGTCGAAGCTTTGGAATATTCCGTCGCACGGTTTTCAAAGAAATTTGTATGCTCTGCCCCGTTCAACATTTCATCCATCCACGGCAACGGATTTTGCTTGATCCCGAAAACCGGTTTCAATTGAAGCTGCTGCAAACGGCGGTCACCGATATAGCGGATATAATCTTTGACCTCCTGCGGCGTCAAACCTTCAACCGCCCCCATTTCAAAAGCCAGATCGATAAAGGCATCTTCATGCCCCACAATAATCCTGCAGCTTTCTGTGATCTCTTCTTTCAGTTCATCATCCCAAATATCGCGGTTTTCATCAATAAACGCATTAAACAGCTTGATCATAGACAGACAATGCAGCGTCTCATCGCGTACCGACCAGGTGATAATCTGTCCCATCCCCTTCATTTTATTGTGGCGCGGGAAATTCATCAAAATCGCAAAGGATGCGAACAATTGCAGCCCTTCAGTAAAGCCGCTAAATAGCGCCATGGTCTTGGCAATATCGCGCCGTGATTTCATTGATGCACCTTGCATGTAATCATACTTATCCTTCATTTCCTTGTATTTCATGAAGGCCTGATATTCAACTTCAGGAATACCCAGCGTATCCAGCAAATGCGCATAGGCAGCAATGTGCACCGTTTCTATGTTTGAAAACGCAGACAGCATCATCTGCACCTCAACAGGCCCGAACACTTGCGCATAATGTTTCATGTAGCAATTATTCACTTCCACATCGGCCTGCGTGAAAAAACGGAAAATCTGCATCAATAGATTTTTCTCAGACGGCGTCAGAGTTTTTTTCCAGTCGCGCACATCCTCGGCCATCGGCACTTCTTCGGGCAGCCAGTGCACGCGCTGTTGCGTCAGCCATGCTTCGTAGCACCAAGGATATAAAAACGGTTTATAAACATGCCGTTCCTGCAAAAGCGGTGATTTGGTTTCCGTGACGTCGTCAAGCGTGGCTTTCATTTTGGCCATGATATTTCTCCCCCAATTAATGATTCGGTCCCAATTATAGGCCCTTAAATACCGTATAGAAATAGTTTAACCGCCTATTGGCAGGACAAACATTCCTCATATTGTGGCTGCTCTACCAGTTCCGGCTCCTGATCGCGCACAGGCAGTGGGGCTGCGCCCTTACTGCGTTCCCAACTGGCATTGCTTTCTGCACGCTGAATCGATTTCGAGCGGCAATAATAAAGAGATTTCACACCCTTTTCCCAAGCCTCAAAATGAATGCGATGCAAGTCCATCTTGTGCACGTTAGCCGGTACAAACACATTGACTGACTGTGCTTGGCACACAAACGACGCGCGATCAGCAGAATGTTCGATCAACCAGCGCTGGTCCAACTCAAACGCGGTTTTGAATACATCCTTTTCATCGCTGCTCAGGAAATCAAGATGCTGCACAGATCCTTCATTGGTAAAAATAGACGACCAGATATCATCCGTATTCCGTCCCTTTTCTTCCAAAACCTTCTCAAAATACGGATTGCGGACCGGAAATGAGCCCGACAATGTTTTGTGCGTGTATGCATTGGCTGCATTCGGCTCCACGCCGGGCGACGTGCCACCACAAATAATTGAGATCGAGGCCGTCGGCGCAATAGCCATCTTGTTGGAAAAACGCTCCATGATACCGTAATCCGCTGCATCCGGGCACGCACCGCGCTCATGCGCCAACGTAACCGAAGCTGCATCCGCTTGTGTTTTTATCTGCTGAAACATGCGGCGGTTCCATACTTTCGCCATCACTGATTCCAATGGAATCGCCTTTGATTGCAAGAAAGAATGAAAGCCCATCACACCCAAACCAACGGAACGCTCGCGCATTGCTGCATATTTTGCGCGCTTCATTGAATCGGGGGCCTTGTTGATAAAATCAGTAAGCACATTATCAAGAAAACGCATGACATCCTCGACAAACGTCGGGTGATCACACCACTCATCATATTTTTCAAGATTAAGTGAAGACAGACAACACACCGCCGTCCGGTCATTGCCCAGATGATCTTTACCTGTCGGCAATGTAATTTCCGAACACAGATTTGACATCTTCACAGTCAGGCCCGCCATCTTGTGGTGATCGGGAATTGCATCATTCACATGATCGATGAAAATCAAATATGGCTCGCCGGTTTCAATTCGTGCCGTCAAAATACGAATCCACAAATCGCGCGCCTTCACACGATCAACAATGTGATTATCCTTCGGCGACTTCAGCGCCCACTCTTCATCATTCTTTACGGCCTCCATAAAACGATTCGGGATCAGAATGCCGTGATGCAAATTCAACGCTTTACGATTCGGATCACCGCCGGTAGGACGCCTGATCTCGAGAAACTCTTCAATCTCCGGATGCCAGACCGGTAAATAGATCGCCGCAGAGCCGCGCCGCAACGAACCTTGCGAAATTGCCAATGTCAGACTATCCATCACGCGGATGAAAGGAACGATACCTGACGTCTTGCCATTGCGGCCCACTTTTTCACCAATTGAGCGTACATTGCCCCAATAAGAACCAATCCCCCCGCCCAAGCTGGCCAACCAAACATTTTCATTCCACAGCTCAACAATATCCCCCAGAGAATCACCGCTCTCATTCAGAAAGCAGGAAATCGGCAAACCACGATTCGTACCGCCATTGGACAGAATCGGCGTCGCCGGCATAAACCACAATTTCGATATATAGTCATAAATACGCTGAGAGTGCTGATCATCGTCACCGTAATGCAGCGCCACACGCGCAAACAAATCCTGATACGATTCATCTGGCAACAAATAACGATCCGTCAGGGTTGCCTTGCCAAATTCCGTCAGATTAGCATCCCGTGCACGGTCAATTTGCACCTTGTTTCCGCCTTCTTTTTGCGCGATATCAAACATAGTCATACTCCCACTCTTATGTGAAAAGAGCTTCCGGTTGCTGTGGATATTTTTGTGTGAGGAATTGTGGACAGAACCACAATCCCTAGTGATCAATCTTCAACAACGGTACTAGATGTCGTGGCTACTGTCGCTAAGACCATATTCCTAATAGCCCTTATTGCATTGCAGTTATCAAAACTAATGTGCTGAAAAAGAACATGCAAATGTACTTGCCCACAGAATCGCCCCACCAACAAAAAGCAACGACGTTTTAAGGTTACAGAAAAAAGAATGCCTTAAATTTCAAAGAAGTCTGTTTTATGCACCACCAGATGCACTTATAGAAAATATAAGCAAGTCCCAAACAACCGAATCTTCCCATGCCGCCATATTTATCGATTCTTTTCAGGCGCGCTTATGTATCATGACACATATGAATGCGGGAACAGGGACATTGAAGAGATTAGGGTATGCCACTGTTCTGGTAGCCATAGCGTTCGTTTCCATCTACGGATATGGGCGCTATCAGAATTATCAGGCCGATCTTTATACCAAGATGCATTATCAGGACATTGCGAAGGCCCGTGCCGCGCGTATGGAAGCGGAAATCACGGCATTAACGGCCTCCCTTGAAGGCGACCCGGTGCGCATCGGCGAGAAAACATACAGCTATGCGGAAATCGTTGAAGACTTTCTCAACATTGCCATTCCTAAATATCTTTGGCTGGAAGATGCGGATGAATATACACGAAGAGAAGTTGAAGAGGGCAGAAAAGAACATTATCAACCCGATAATCCTTCTAGCTTTATAAGCAGGCTTCCCGAATCCATTACAGAGCATTTTCTACGTAGCAATGGTTCGCCACAAGATCATGTCATTAATAAATGGGGTAATGAAATTACAATCGGATTGGGTTGGTATGGTTCTCGTGTAGAGCACCATCTGTTTTACAGTATGATCGGTCAAAAAAGTGAAAAGGATACTGTCTTTATAGATCAGATTTTAAAAGTTAAAGCAGATCTTGAAAAATTAACAGGAATCCCTGTTCGTTTTATGAAACCATACGAGGAAATGGAGAACCCTTTTATAGGAAAGCCGTCCGCGCGCCTTCTTGTTATTCCTATTTGGCGTGAAACCACCTATAGGAATATCTCTCAGGGACATCGCGGCCTTGTTAATACAATGGGGCCATATTTCCAATCCGGCATTGGTTTTACGCCTTTTGAAACATTCCAAATAAATGGCTACCTTCTTCCCAAAGCCGACAATGCCATCGATTATAGCGTATGCCGGATTAGTCCACGCCGTTATAATGAAGCATTAACCCGCGCTTTTGTTACGGAATGTCTGGCAAGAGCTTTAGGATTACCGGAACTCTCAAAAACAAACAATAAGGCTGCTCTTGGCTATTGGAATGAAGAAACCGGACGCAAAGATAAAGAAATTTTTGACAATCGTAACAAAATAGAACGGGAGATCAGAGCTAAAGGTGGATGGGATGCCGTTGTTGAGTACCAAAAAAAACATGGAAAATATGAATATCCACACCATCTGGTCAAAACAAACGGACTGGAAAACGGGTTTTTACCCTATGACAGATTTATGATTGCCCTGCTTTATTGCGACGATATTAAATCAGGAATGAATATGCATGATGTGATCTATGTTTTAAAAGAAAGTGATCGCTGCGTTAGGCAAGCGAAAGAAAAAGCGCGAAGATAAAATGATGAATGATACGCGCGACAACAACCTTGATATCCCGGCACGGCTTGTGCCCATGGACATGTTCGAAAAAACAGAATGGCTGCGCGTGGATCTCGCCTATGCGGGGCCACGCAGTTTTTGCGGCATTATTTACCATACCGGTGCGCGGCTGTGGCTGCATGAAGATCTGGCCGCTATAACTGTGCTGGCCGCAAAATCCGTACACGAAAATCATGGATTGCGCCTGATTATATATGACGGTCTGCGCAGCGTCACAGCCCAAGAAGCCATGCTGCGAACAGATATTGTCCGCGCAAATCCGCACTGGCTGGAAGGTGATGACCGCGTCCTGTCCTCACCCGGTATGGGCGGGCATCCGCGTGGCATGGCTGTGGATGTCAGCCTGGAAGATTCCACCGGGTGCCTGCTGGATATGGGCACCGCCTTTGATGAATTTCCCGATGGCGGCGCGGGACCGGAAACAAACCGGGCACACCGCGACTACCAAGGACTAAGCACTGACATTAAAAACAACCGCCATCTTCTGAGCCATGCCATGACCATGGCCGCACAAAAACTGGCATTGCCTTTACTGCCCCTGCCGGTGGAGTGGTGGGACTTTCGCTTTCCAGCAGATATCGTACGCGCGCATACGCCATTAGATGATCGTGACCTGCCGCCACAAATGCGCATGACGGATAAGTTTTTAAATTATCCCGGACCACCTGATTTTCCACCGGATCACTTTGAACATTTGAAACATAGAATTTTGACCCGCATAGGCTTACAGTAAAATACATGACCTTTATTCTGACACTCGTTGCTTCGCAAGCCCCACTAACCGCCGCGCATATTGCGCAAGTGACGCAATATATCGAATCAAATAAAATCGGTCTGCGCGGCGTACCGGACTGGCGCGCACGCGCAAAGGCTGTTGATCTCACGATTTTAAGCAATCCATCTCACGAAAACATAGAAGCGCTCTGGAAGATCCTTGAAAAAGACCGCATTGATCTGTTTGTTACGGATACACAAAAACGACGCAAAAAATTACTGCTCGCCGACATGGACAGCACCATCATCACCGACGAAACACTGGATGAAATAGCCATACAAATCGGCATCGGCGACAAAGTAACCGCCATCACAGAGCGCGCCATGCGCGGAGAGCTAGATTTCAGCGCAGCACTGCGGGCGCGCGTCCAAATGCTCAGCGGGCATGATGCGGCTCTTTTGCACAATATTGCAAAGGAGATAACACTCTCCCCCGGGGCGAGCTCTATGATAAGCGCCATGAGAAAAAACGGAACCACATGCGTGCTGGTATCCGGCGGTTTCACATTTTTCACAGAAAAAATCGCACAAAAGACCGGCTTTCACCACCATCACGGCAATATTCTAGAGATCACAGATAGCAAGATAACCGGAGCCGTTGCTGACCCCATCCTTGATAAAGATACAAAACTGGCCTTGTTGCAAAAATATACGCAGCAATTAAATATTGATTTGAAAGAGACAATGGCAATCGGCGATGGTGCCAATGATCTACCGATGTTACAGGCCGCAGGCCTTGGTATCGGGTACCATCCCAAGCCCCTGTTGCGGCAAACACTTAACAATTGTATCCTGTACGGGGATTTAAGCGCCGCCCTGTATGCGCAAGGCTATCACGAGGAAGATATTATCCATGACCGAGCAGCAATATAAAGTTTCCGATGAAGAGCTAGAGGAGATGATCTCCAAATACTGCCGTGACATTACGGCTCTGGCGCGCATGGGACGTTTTGACCCGATCACGGGCCGTGAAAAGGAAGTACGGGAATCCGAAATCATCCTGCTGCAAAAGGGCCGTAAAAATGTGGCGCTGCTGGCTCCTGCCGGGGTTGGGAAAACAGCATTGGTTGTAGGGCTGGCGCAAGAAATTGTTGCAGACAAGGTGCCGAAATACCTGAAAGATGCCCGCCTGATTGAAATTGATTTAGCGGCCATGGCAGCGGGTACAACCGGACCGGCTGAATTTCAGGGGCGCTTTATCCCGCTATGTAAGGGCTTTGCCGAACGCTATCATGACAAATCCCTGCCACGCTTCATTTTATTTATGGATGAATTTCATACCATCATGCCCGGCATGAAGGGCAGCGCCTATGCTGGCCTGTCGGAAGTCATGAAACCATATTTGACTGTTGGTGATCTGCATGTCATCGGCGCGACAACGCTTGATGAATTCCGCATGTATGTAGCACAGGATCCGGCGATGGAGCGGCGCTTCCAGCAAGTCTTCCTGAGCGTTCCTTCAGATATAGAAACTGTCAGAATTTTAAAGGCTTTGCGCCCCGGCCTCGAAAAACATCATGGAATAAAAATTGCGGATGAATGTCTGGAAAAAGTCGTCGAGCTGACATCCCGTCACCTGCCGCGGCGGAACCACCCGGATAAAGGCATTGTGATGCTGGATGCGGCCTGCGCCCTGCATGTCATGGAAAGCGGTAACGACGAAGGCGCTGAGTTAGACATGAAATATATCCGGCAGGTTATCTCCATCGAGTGCAAACTCAGCCCCGAAGCGCTGGGTTAGTATATTGACATATTTTTATCCCGCACAACCTGTCTGCCGATAATAGAAAATTTCCTGCCCCCCCGAAGTCTGCTATGGTGCCCGTCATGGACTCTTCCGAGCATAAATTGATGCCTGCAAAACAATTTTATTTGCACCTGATATCCGATGCCACCGGCACAACGTTACAGGGTTTGGCGCGCGCCTGTCTGGCGCAGTTCGACCAGATCGATCCCGTTGAGCGTTTCTGGCCGTTGGTGCGGACGGAAAAACAGCTGGAACGCGCCATTACCGACATTGCCGACTATCCCGGCCCAGTTTTATTTACGCTGGTCGATGAAGTTATGCGCCGCAAACTGCAAAAAAGTTGCCAGCAAATCGGTGTGCCGTGTTTTCCGGTGCTGGACCCTTTCATTCGCGGCCTATCAGCATGGCTAGAGCTACCCGCCAAAGGTATTCCGGGCCTGCAACACGCCTTGGATGATGCTTATTTTCACCGTATCGATGCCATGGATTTTGCCATGTCGTTTGATGACGGACAGAGCCTCGAAGGCATCGAAGATGCGGACGTTATTCTGGTGGGTGTCTCGCGTACATCAAAAACACCAACGTGCGTTTTTCTCGCACGACGCGGCATTATGGCGGCTAATGTGCCGTGGGTGCCGGACCTGCCCTTTCCCGAGCGCGCGCTGAGCCTGAAAGGCCCGCTATTCGTCGGGCTCACCGAATCACCCGACCGGCTGATTGCACTGCGTAAAAGTCGCCTGAAAGCGGATCCGAAAGATCCGCGCCACAACAACAACACCTATCTTGATCCGGTCAAAGTAGAAGAAGAAGTCAAAAACGCCCGCCGCTTTTTTGCCCGGCGTGGCTGGCCGGTAATTGATGTCACCCGCCGCTCGGTCGAGGAAACAGCCGCCGAGATTCAGATTTTGCTGCAACGGAAAAGGTCACAAGCCGGACAGGCGGAGTTACTATAATGACACCCCCGCTCATCCTCGCCTCTGGCAGCAAAGCACGGGCCCAGATGTTACAGGGTGCCGGACTAACCTTTGAAACCATCCCTGCAGACATTGATGAGCAAACTTTGTTGCAACAAATGGTGCGGCAAAAGACGGCACCGGAAACCATTGCCGCACAGCTTGCCCGCGCCAAAGCACAGCATGTAGCGCAGCAAAACCCCGATGCCTACGTCATTGGCGGTGACCAGATTTTATGGTTTGAAGAGCGCCTTTTCTCCAAAGCAAAGGATGCAGCAGAAGCCCGCCAAAACCTGCGGGCCTTCAGTGGCAAAACCCACACACTCATCAGCGCTGCCTGCGTTGTGCAAAATGACAATATTTTGTGGGAGGGCGTGGCACAAGCACACATGACCATGCGGCGCTTTGATGATGCTTTTCTTGATGGCTATATGGACATGGCAGGCGATGCCCTTTTAAAAACTGTCGGTGGCTATGAACTGGAAAGCGCCGGCAAAATGCTTTTTGAAAAAGTCGACGGCGATTATTTTACAGTACTGGGCCTGCCCTTATTGCCGCTGCAGGAATTTTTGAAAGGGGCGCACAATGAATCATAAATTCATTAAAGCCGCCGTAATCGGCCACCCCGTCGGGCACAGCCTGTCACCCGCCATCCACAATCACTGGATTGCACAATACGGGCTGCAGGGCCAATATGACGCGCACGAAATCCCGCCGGAGCATTTAAAAGAAGCATTACTGCGCCTGATCGAAGACGGCTACACCGGCTTTAATGTCACGCTGCCGCACAAACAAGCCATTATGGCGCTCTGTGATGAAATTGATGATACTGCACGCGCCATCGGTGCTGTAAATACATTGCATGTTGATACTGACGGTAAGCTATATGGCTTTAACACCGATGCTTTCGGCTTCATTGAAAATCTCCGCCAACAAATACAGAATTTTGATTTCACAAACACAGGCGCACTGATACTGGGGGCCGGCGGCGCGGCGCGCGCCATTATCTACGGCCTGCAACAAGCCGGCACAAAAAACATCCGCATTGCCAACCGCACGCGGGAGCACGCCGTTACACTGGCGCAGGATTTTGACCTCAAAGTCATCGACTGGGAAAACCGCGAAAGCGCGGCGCAAAATATTGACCTCCTTATTAATGCCACATCACTGGGCATGAAAGGGCAACCTCCCTTATCATTCGCCATATCCGACCTGCCACCGGCGGTCGTGACCTACGATATTGTTTACAATCCGCTTGAAACCCCGTTACTGGAAGCCGCTCAAAAACATGGCTTAAAAACCGTAGATGGCCTTGGTATGTTGTTGCATCAGGCCGCAGGCGGTTTTGAAAAATGGTTCGGGACAAGGCCAGAGATAACCATGGATTTAAGGCAAAAAATAGTTAAACTACTGGCATGATTATTATTGGCATCACCGGATCAATCGGCATGGGAAAAACCACGGCGGCCCATATGCTGCGGGACATGAAAATTCCGGTGCATGATTCCGATTCGTGCGTCCATGAATTACTGGCTCCAAACGGCGCAGGCGTGCTTCCAGTCGGAACGGCATTCCCCCATGCTTACAACAAAAAAACCAACAGCATCGACCGCAAAAAACTGCGCGCCGCACTGGGTGATGATCATGAAAAATGGGACGAACTGGAACAACTTCTTCATCCGCTGGTACAAGCCGCCCAGCAGGATTTCATCAAAGACTGCAAAAGCAAGGGCATCAACATGGTTGCGCTTGATATTCCCTTGCTCTTTGAAACAAGCGCGCAAGAACGCTGCGATCACACAATCTGCATCAGCGCGCCCGCCTTTATTCAACAACAACGCATAAAAGAACGCGGCATGAGCGATGATGATTTTATATTCCGCATGGAACGGCAAATGCCTGATGCGGAAAAGCGGGCACACGCGGACTTCACAATACCTTCCGGCGCAGGACTAGCCGAAATGCGCACGGCCCTTGAATCTGTTATAAGAACCATAAGGAGTAAAAATCATGGAAACGATCATCTTCCGTCATGCGGACGGTAGACAAGCGGGCATCCTTGAACATGTGCTCAACAAGGCGGGTAAAAAATTTCGTTACGTTGACGCCTATCATGATGATATGTCCGATTTTAATGCGCTGGAAGCAGAGCTGCTGATCGTTATGGGCGGTGGCATGGGTGTTTACCAATCCGATACCTACCCGTTTTTGTCACATGAAGTAAAAATACTTGAAAAACGCATGGCACAAGATCTACCAACACTGGGAATTTGTCTGGGCTCACAACTAATGGCGCAGGCACTAGGCGGGCGCAACTACAAAGGTACGCACGGATATGAAAGAGGCTGGCATAAAATAAACGTCAATGAAGCCGGCATGAAAACCCCGCTGCGCCATATCGATGTAAAAGAAACAATGGTCATGCAATGGCACACTGATACGTTTGACCTTCCAAAAGATGCAACGCTTTTAGCCTCCAGCGACCTGTATGAAAATCAAGCATTCTCATACGGTAAAAACGCACTGGCGATACAATGCCACCCTGAAGTCAACCCGAACAAAATCTCACAATGGATGGCAGAAGTGTACAGCCAGATCATTACAAAGGCCGTTGATCAGAAAAAAATCCTGGCGGACACACAAAAATATTGCTCTACATCAATGAATCAGGCAGAAAAAATGATGTTTGAGTTTCTCGGCAACACAAATCTAATCACGGCAGAAAAAAAACATGCTTGAAATCGTTCTTGATACAGAAACAACCGGCATGGAACCATCCGAAGGCGATCGGCTGGTGGAAATAGGCTGCATAGAGCTGGACAATCACGTGGCAACAGGACGTGTTTTTCACCAATATTTAAACCCTGAACGCTCCGTCCCCGCCGAAGCCGTTGCCGTTCACGGCCTGACAGAAGAGTTTTTGAAAGACAAACCGGTTTTCGCACAGGTCTTTGACGACTTCCTAGAATTTATCGGCGATGCGCAGCTTGTCATTCACAACGCCGCCTTTGATATGAAGTTTATCAATGCCGAGCTGGCCACTGTCGGACATGGTGGCATTCCAGACAAACGCGTCATCGACACACTCATCATGGCCCGCAAAAAATTCCCGGGCTCACCGGCCAGCCTCGATGCATTATGCCGCCGCTACAATATCGACCTATCCGGGCGGGAGCTGCACGGCGCACTCCTTGATTCGGAATTGCTGGCCGAAGTTTATATGGAACTTCTGGGCGGGCGGCAACGGGGACTGGAACTAAGCGCAGAAAAATCGCAAAACCCTGATACGCAACCCGTATCCATTCAGGCATCCCGAGAGCGCAAACCCCGCGCGGCGCGGCCACATCTCCCGACGGAAGACGATCTGGCCGCCCATAAAGCCATGCGGGAACAACTCACAGATCCTATCTGGAATGATGATTAAATAATTATGGCATATAGGCCTCGTTTTTTCTTGCCATATCCTTGGCGATAGCTGTAAAAGAACGCCTAAGCACTTGAAACAATAAGACGCAGGGTTGCGTTTGGGGTGCAAACAGGTCATAAATAATGTGGTCGCAGTTGCTCGTTTTTAGGGCTATACGCTGCATTGCAAAGCGGCATGACAAAACGGCATGACAAAACGGCATG
>Ga0055584_100000368_pt1 | contig 42719 bp, 40 predicted proteins | sample OSDHelmetaG_FD_58716 | JGI IMG/M metagenome (GOLD analysis project Ga0055584, IMG submission 58716) | Pelagic marine sediment microbial communities from the LTER site Helgoland, North Sea, for post-phytoplankton bloom and carbon turnover... | ecosystem: Environmental > Aquatic > Marine >...
CCATCCCGAACTCGACCGTGAAAGCTGTTAGCGCCGATGGTACTATGCCTTAAGGTATGGAAGAGTAGGACGTTGCCAGGAATTAAAATTCAAATAATAATTATTGCGAGGTATATTAATTTGAAAATTGCCATAATCGTACAAGCTAGATTTAGTTCCAAAAGACTTCCAGGTAAGGTTTTGTTAAAAATAAACAATAGAACTATTTTAGAGCATGTTTATTTTAACCTAAAAAAAATAAATAATATAAATTCAATTATTATAGCTACATCTAAAAGTAAAAGTGACGATTTAATTAATGCACTTTGTAAAAGAAAAAAAATAGAGGTATTTCGAGGCAATCTAAACGATGTCTACAAGAGACTAACTTCAGCAGCAAAATATTACGGTGCAGATTATATAGTGAGAGTTAGTGCAGATAGCCCTCTTATTAATTATAAAATTATTGAAGATGCTATAAATAATATTGATCTATCAAAGTATGATATAATAACAAATGTTTTACCACGGACGTTTCCTAAAGGTCAGTCATTTGAGATAATAAACACTAGATTGTTAGAGAATAATTACAATAAAATTAAAAATAAGTCAGACAAAGAACATGTTACAACTTTTTTTTATCGAAATTATAAGAAATTCAAAATATTTAATATTTTAAATAAAAACAAGGATTTAAGCAAATATAATTTTTGTGTTGATACAAAAGATGATTTAGCAAGAATAATGTTTATAATGAAAAAAATAAAAAATCTTAGTTTAGATAATTTAATTAAAAATTATGAAGATTTGTAAAAAAAGATAATTGTGATTAGAGTTGGTATTATTGGGCTTGGCGTAGGTAAACATCACTTTGACGCATTAGTTAAAAATCCTTTGTGTGAATTAACTCATGTTTGTGATTTTGATAAATTAAAATTAAAAGAATATAAAAAAAAATATCCGAGTATTATTTTTACAGAAAATGATAATGAAATTTTTGATAATAAATCCATCGATTTAGTTTCTATAGCTTCTTATGATTATTTTCATTATGAACAAATCATAAAATCATTAAATAATAAGAAGAGTGTTTTTGTAGAAAAGCCAATTTGCTTAAGCAATCAGGAGCTTGTAAATATATTTAAAGTTTTAAATAGATATAAAAAATTACAAATTTCTTCTAATTTAGTATTAAGAACGGAACCTAGTTTTATAAAGTTAAAGAAAAATATAAATTATAATAAATTTGGTAAGATTTATTATGCAGAGGCTGATTATTATTGGGGGAGAATAAATAAGTTATTAGGATGGAGATCACAATTTAATTATTCAATAATATTGGGTGCAGCAATACACATGATAGATTTGATGTTGTGGGTTCTTGAAGAATTACCATATAAAGTCACAGCTTTTGCAAATAAAATTTCAACAAAATCAATAAAATTTAAAAACAATTCCTTTGTTATTATAATATTAGAATTTAAAAATGGTTTAATTTTGAAAATTACTGGAAATGGTGGTTGTGTTCACCCTCATTTTCACGGTATTAAAATATTTTCTGATAAACAAACCTATATTCATGATTTAAATAGTACTTTCAAAATTGAAAAAAATAAAAAATATGGTCAAAAAACATCAAACATACCAACAAGTTACCCCTCAAAGTATCTTAGAAAAAATATAATTAATAATTTCATTGAAAGCTTAAATTCAAATAAGAATAACTCTATTATTAATAAAAAAGAAATATATAATTTAATGAAAATTTGTTTTGCGGCAGAAGAATCTATAAAAAAAAATAAAAGTCAGATAATTAAATACTAGCATGATAATTAAATTTTCTAAACCAGATATATTAAAAACGGATTTGATTAAAATTAATAAAACAATTTCAAGTGGATGGCTCACACATGGTAAAAATACTCTTGAGTTTGAAAGTAAGTTCTCTAGATTTACTAAGTCTAAATATGCCGTAACAGTTTCAAGCTGTACATCTGGTTTACATCTCTCATATCTTGCTCTTGGTATTGGTCCTGGAGATGAGGTAATTCTTCCCTCAATGTCACATACAGCAACATCACACGCAATAGAATATGTAGGTGCTAAGCCTGTTTTTGCTGATATAGATTATGATACTGGAAATATTTCTCCAAAAAAAATAACAAATAAAATAACAAAAAAAACAAAAGCTATTTGTATTGTGCATATGGCTGGAATTTCATGTAACATTAAAGAAATAAATAAAATAGCTAAAGAAAATAAGTTACAAATAATTGAAGATTGTGCCCACGCTTTAGGTACTACATATAATCATAAGCATGTTGGTAATTTTGGTGTGTCTGGATGTTTTTCTTTTTATCCAACTAAGCAAATTACTACTGGTGAAGGAGGTATGATTATTTCTAATAATTTGCAATTTATTAAAAAAATAAGGTATTTAAAAGCCTTTGGTATAGATACTGACCCTAAATTCAGAAAAATTCCTGGCAAATACGATGTTAAACATCTTGGTTTTAATTATAGAATGACTGATTTTCAGGCTCTTATGGGCTTGCTTCAACTAAATAGGTACAATAAAAACTTAAAGAAAAGAAAGGAAAACGCTAAGTTATATTCAAATCTTTTTAGTAAGAATAAACATATATATTTAAATAAATACTCAAATGAAAATTCATATTTTATTTTCCAAATTTTTTTAAAAAACTTAAAAGTTAGAAATAAAATACTTCAAAGTTTAAAAAAAATCAATATTGGTGTTTCTGTTCATTATTATAATTCAATTCCTAAATTTACGTATTATAAAAAAAAGTATAGCTTAAAAATGGTAAACTTTCCTTCATCCACTCAATATGCAGACACTTCAATATCCCTGCCTTGTTACCCTAGTTTAAAAAAATTAGAAATCTATTATATTTGTAAAATAATCAATAAAATGGTTAGTGAAGCTTAAGATGAAAAAAATTGCACTTGTTGGAGGTGCTGGTTTTATAGGGCATAATCTAGCCATTTATTTAAAAAGCAATGGTTATGAGCCTTACATAATTGATAGTCTTAGTGTAAATAATTTATATTCAATTAAAGAGTCTGAATTTGAAAACAAAGATTTGTATAAATCAATTTTAAATAAGAGATTGGATTTAGTTAGTAATCTTAAAATTGAGACTATTATCGAGGATGCAAGAAATTATAATTTGCTATCAAAAACTTTATCCAAAATCGAACCAGATGTAATAGTTCAGCTTGCTGCTGTCTCTCATGCGAATAAATCTAACAAAGATCCTCATAATACTTTTGATCATACGTTAAGAACCTTAGAAAACTCTTTAGATATTGCTAGAAGTTTTCAATCCACCAAACCATGTCATTTTATTTATTTTTCTTCAAGCATGGTCTATGGAAATTTTTCAAAAGACGAGGTTGATGAAGACTCAAATTGTGACCCAATTGGCATCTATGATACTCTTAAGCTAGCAGGTGAACTAATAGTGAAATCTTATAATAGAGTATTTGGCATACCATATACTATTGTTAGGCCTTCAGCCCTTTATGGTGAAAGATGTGTAAGTAGAAGAGTGGGGCAAATATTTATTGAAAATGCAGTACAAAATAAGCAAATTCAAATTAATGGTAGTGGTGAGGAAAGTTTAGATTTTACTTATATAAAAGACTTATGTCAGGGAATTAAGCTTATAATTGAAAAAAAAGAATCTATTAATCAAACTTTTAATATAACTTATGGGCAATCTAGAAAAATCAAAGAGCTAATAGATATACTTAATTTAAAGTTTGAAAAAATAAATGTTGATTTTAAACCAAGAGATAAATTTAATCCAACTCGTGGTACTTTAAATGTTAATAAGGCTAAAAATTTACTTGGCTATAAACCAGAATACCCTATTGAAGTAGGTTATTCTGATTATATAGATTGGTATAGGGAATTTTGGAAAATAAGTTAAAAAAATCAAAAATAGTAATCTCTTGTGATAAGTGGCTTTCTAAAATTTTAAATAAAAAAACATTCAGAATTAATTTACTTGCTTCAAATCTTAAAAGTAACGATTTAGAGGCAGCTATTATAAAAAGAAAAAACTATTACAAAGATCAAAAAATATTTTTTTATTCTAAAGTATTAATGCATAATATTTCTCATAATAAAGTGTGCATTAAAAATAATTTTAGACTGATTAATAAAGACTTAATTTTTAAAAAAAGTAACAAGTTTTATAAAAAAAATATTTCTGTTAAAAATATAAGAATCTTTAAAAGAGATGATAAAAAATTTTTATTAAATATTGCAAAAAATAATTTTGTTTACTCAAGATTTCATCAAGATATAAATATATCTAAATATAGTGCTAATTATGTAAAAGAATGTTGGCTAAATAATTTTTTTCTAGGGCGGAGAGGTAATGACTTAATTGTAGCAACTTATAATGATAAACCAATTGGTTTTTTACTTTTACTAAAGGTAAAAAAAAATATAGTAATTGATTTAATAGCAGTTAATAAAAAGTACTCAGGTAAAGGTTATGCAACTTCAATGATTAAATATTTAGAAAGAAACTATAGTTATAACAATATACTTGTAGGAACACAAATGAACAATATTGCTTCTAAAAAATTATATAAAAAATTAAATTATCAAATTTATGCAACTTTAAATATATTTCATTTACATATCTAATTTCATGTGTGGTATTGCTGGCTATATAGGTAGAAAAAAAATTCCTTACTCGGTTACTTTAAGCACTTTAAGGTCGATGTATAATAGGGGTCCAGATAATCAAAAGCACTTAGAAATTAATAAACAAAATTTTTATGTAAATTTATTTCATAGTAGATTGTCAATAATTGATCTATCATCTATTTCTAATCAACCATTTAGAATTGAAAATTTTATTTTAATTTTTAATGGTGAAATATATAATTATATAGAATTAAGAAAAAATTTAGAAAAGCTTGGTTATAGTTTTAAGACAAATTCAGATACTGAGGTATTACTTAGGTCATTCATGCATTATGGAAAAAATTGTGTTGATAGATTTGAAGGTATGTGGGCATTTGCTATATGGGATAATAATAAAAATGAATTATTTATTTCAAGAGATAGATTTGGTGAAAAGCCATTATATTATTATTCGGATGATAATGCCTTTTATTTTGCATCACAAATTTCTATACTAAAAAAAATTACTAATTTAAGTTTTGAAATAAATAATGCGCAAATGTCTAAATATTTATTTTCTGGATATAAAGTCTTAAATCATACTAATGAAACCTTTTATAAAAAAATATTTAAAATTGATCATTCAACAAATTATTTAATTAAATCTAATATTAAAATAAAAAAAGAAAAATATTACAAACCTCAATATAAGCCAACAAATAAAATGAATAATAAAGAAGTTGTTGGTGAAGTGCGAAGACTTCTTACAAGGGGCTTGGGGTTAAGATTAAGAGCCGATGTACCGATATCATTTTGTTTGAGCGGAGGTATCGATTCATCCTCCCTAGCGTCTTTAGCTACTAAAGAATTAAATACCCAAACAAAAACATATTCAATAATCGACAAAGACAAAAGATATGATGAATCTGAAAATATTAACTTAATAACAAATGATCTTAAATGTAATAATGTTCAAGTTGAAATTTCAAATAAAGGAAATTTACAAAGACTAGTAGATTTAGTAAAGTATCATGACTCACCTGTTTCAACAATAAGTTATTTTGTCCACTCAATGCTTCTTGAGCAAATTAGTAAAGATAAAAATAAAATATCTATTTCTGGCTCAGGTGCTGATGAGATATTTTCAGGTTACTGGCTTCATACTTTATTGCACATATTTTCTGGTGAAAACAAAATAGAAAAAGATAAAATACTATCTTTGTGGAATAAATATTTTAAACCATTGATTAGAAACCCAATGCTTCAAGACCCTTTTAGATTTAATAAGAAAGAAAATATTTTAAATTATATTTTTTTTGATCATAGTAATGAAATGACAAAGTATGCAAATAAAGATTTTTTACATGAAAACTCCCTCTCAGAAATTACTTTTTCTAAAGACTTATTGAGAAACAGGATGATGAATGAGATGTTTCATGAGGTTATACCAGTGCTCCTTAATCAAGACGATTTAAACTCAATGTTTTATTCTGTAGAAAATCGATCACCATACTTGGACTCAAAATTATACGATTTCATGAATACAATTCCATCAAAAAATCTTATTCAATCAGGATACACCAAGTACTATTTGAGAGCTGCAATGAATGGAATATTGCATGATAAAGTGAGATTAAATAAGGATAAAAAAGGCTTTAATGCATCAATTAATTCACTTTTTAGTTTAGATGATGATGATTTTTTAGATTTTCTTTCTGAAAAGAGTGAAGTATCAAACTTTATTGATATTAAACATGTCAAAAAAATTTTAAATCCCAGTTATACTAGTAATAAAGATAAAAAATTTATTTTTAATTATATTAACGCTAAAATTTTTCTAGATAATAACTCATGAAATTTTGCAAATCTTGTGTTTTGCCTGAAACTAGGCCCAATTTATATTTAAATAGCAATGGTTTATGCAACGCATGTGAAACTTTTACAAAAAATTCAAAAATTAATTGGACCAAGAGAGAAAAGTTGTTTGTTAATTTAATAAATAAATTTAAATCAAATAATAACTATGATTGTATTATTCCTGTAAGTGGAGGTAAGGATAGTACTTGGCAAGTACATACAATATTAAAATATGGATTAAAGCCGCTTGCTATTACTTGGAAAACTCCAGCTAGAACTAAAATAGGTCAAAAAAATTTAGATAATCTTATAAATCTAGGTGTTGATCATATAGATATTCAAGTTAATCCAGAGGTAGAGTCAAAGTTTATGTTAGAAACATTAATTAGATCTGGCTCAACAGCAATACCAATGCATTTTGCTATATTTAATCTTCCAATAGCTTTTGCGTCAAAATTTAATATTCCTTTAATAATATATGGTGAAAATTCTGCGAAAGAATATGGTGGAAAAAAAAATGAAATAAATAAATATTTTATTGATAATAATTGGTTAAAAAAATATGGAGTAAATAATTCGACTCAAGTTAAAGACTGGTATTCAGAAATTTTAACAAAAAAAGAATTGAATATTTACAACCTAATGAATAATAAAAATCCAAATAAGAATATTAAGTCTATATTTATGGGGCATTTTTTCAGATGGGATATTGAAAATAGTTTTAAAGTGGCTAAAAAAATAGGTTTTAAAGAAAGTAGTAAATCAAACATTGGTTATTATAATCACACGGATATTGATTGTGATTTTATACCAATACATCATTGGTTAAAGTGGTATAAATTTGGCTTTACTAGACTGATGGATAATTTATCCATAGAAATTAGAAATAATAGAATATCTAGAAAAGAAGCTATTAAAATTGTTCATAGGTCTAAAGATATTATTCCAGAAAGAAGTATAAAAAAATTCTGTAAATATGTTAAAATAACTGAAAAAAAATTTTATTCTATTGCTGAAACACACAGAAACTTAAATATATGGTCAAAAAAAAATGGCAGATGGATAATTAATGGTTTTATATCTTAAAAAAATATGAAAATAAATATTAAGAAACCTTCAAGGAAATTTAGAGTTGGGTCTAATAAAAAATTGACAATTTCTCATGTGGCTTCTTTAAAATTAAAATCAAATGAACAAATTACTTTTGTTGATTCTGAAAAAAAAGAATATGATGTTGTAAAAAAAAGTTGGGGTTATTATGCTACCCCATCTGTCAATGATAGATTAAAAAAAAATAATTATAAAACTGCAATAGTTAAAAATAAAAAAAAACAAATTTATGTTATGATTGTTAAAAAAAAATCTTTAAAATTATTTGAAAAATATATTAAAACACATGAAAACAAAATTTTATATTGGTTAGATGATAAATAAAAAATTAAGAGATGAGAGTTATTTAAGGTTAATTTCCAAGAAAAATAATTATGTAAAATTTGATTTTAAAAACAAATTTTTAAATCTAATTCCAGGTATATTATCACCTCTATATAAAATATTTTTGATATTATTTGGGGCGTCAATTGGTAAAAATGTTAAATTTAAAGGTAAAATTTTTTTTAAAATTAAAGGAAAGTTTAAAAATATAACTATAAAAAATAATGTTATCTTGGGAAAAAATGTTGACTTAAGGAATAGAGAGAATGGCAAAATTATACTAAATGATAATTCTTATTTAGATGATAATGTTAGAATTATTGCAGCTAGAGATGGTAAAATTAATATTGGTAAATACAGTGAAATAGGAATTAATACAATCATAAACTCTGGTGGTAATTTAAACATCGGTGAGTTTGTTTTAATTGCGAATAATGTAAATATTAATACTAGCTCACATCAAACTTATAAAAATCAATATATTAAAGATCAAAATCATATACATGGAAATATTGATATTTCTGATGATGTATGGGTTGGTGGTTTTACAACTATTGTCATGAATACAAAAATTGGCCTTGGAGCTGTGGTTGGTGCTAACAGTCTTGTTAATTCAGATATTAATGAATTTTCAATAAATGTTGGATGTCCAACAAAAGAAATTAAAAAAAGATTATAAAATGTGTGGAATTGCTGGATACGTTAGTTTTTCGGAATTTCGTTTTGATGTTGATATAATAAAAGCAATGACAAATGCATTGATTAGACGAGGACCTGATGATTATGGATTTTTTTCATTTGATACTATCAATGCTGACTCTAATTTTTTTAAATCTAAAAAAAAAATACAATCTCATGTTGCTTTTGGACATCGACGTTTAAGTATAATAGATTTAACAACTAATGGTCGCCAACCTATGAAGTCTGGAAAACATGTTATCGTTTTTAATGGAGAAATATATAATTATATTGAATTAAAACAAGAACTTCAGAGCCTAGGCGTTTATTTTAAAACAAATACAGATACAGAGGTTATTTTAAGATCTTACAATCATTGGGGTAATGATTGTTTTAAAAAATTTAATGGTATGTGGTCTTTAGCTATTTACAATACTCACGATAAAAAATTATTACTTAGTAGAGACAGGATGGGAAAAAAACCACTTTACTATTATAAAAATAAAAAAACGTTTATTTTTTCTTCCGAATTAAAATCTTTATTTAAGAATCCCTTAGTTGTTAAAAAACCAAATTTTTCAAAAATTTATAACTATGTGGGTAAACATTATAGGTATGTAGATAATGATAATGAAACTTTTTTTGAAAATGTTTTTCAGGTTCCAAAATCTAGTTATTTTGAAATAGACTGTAAAGGAAATAGTAATATTACAAAATTCTGGTCTTTAAAAAATTTTTTACAAAATGATAATCAAATCTCATTGAAAGATGCTAAAAGTCAATTTTCAAATTTACTAGAAAGTTCTATTAGACTTAGATTAAGAAGCGATGTTCCTGTAGGAGTTTTTTTAAGTGGTGGATTAGACTCTACCTCAATTGCTGCAATAGCAAAAGCTAATCAACCGAACATCAAAACCATATCATCCGTTTCAAATGATAAAAAATATAGTGAAAAAAAATATATTGATAAATTAGTTATTAATAATAAATTAAATCATAGTTATATTGACCCTGTTAAAGAGCCTTTTTTTGAAACTTTAACTGAGATGATTGAATACCATGATCAGCCAATATGTACTTCAACTTGGTTTAGTATGTATTTATTATGTAAAAATGTATCAGATTTAGGTATTAAAGTTGTCTTAACTGGACACGGAGGTGATGAATTATTAGCAGGATATTGGGATCATTATCATTATCATTTTTATGATTCAAAAAATAAAAATGGAGATTTTATAGAAGAAATTAGTAAGTGGAAAAAAATGCACAAAAGAGATATCAAAGAATATGATGTAATTGAAAAAAAAATTTTGAAATTCTATAATAGTAGTTTAAATGAAGAAAAAAGCTACATTAAGTATAATAAGTATTTATCTAAATCTATAATAGATAAAAATAACTATCAAAGTGATTTAGAAAAAATAAATTATAAATCACATTTAACAAGAAGACTATATTCAGAATTAAATTATGAGACTGTTCCTGCTTCATTAAGGGCTGAGGATATGAATTTTATGAAATTTTCATTAGAAAATAGAGTTCCATTTTTAGATCATAGGCTTATTGAGTTTTGTTTTTCATTAAAAAATAATTTTAAAATAAAAAATGGATTAGGAAAACACCTCTTAAGAAAATCTTTACAAAATAAACTACCCAATGCTATTAGGTTGAGGAAAGATAAGATGGGGCATAACATTCCATTTTCTAATTGGATAAGATTTAAACTCAAAAATCAAGTAGAGGAAATAATAAATCAAAAAAATTTTTTAAATTCTGAAATTTACTTATCAAATAATGTAAAAACATTATTCGATAAACATTGTAAGGGAGAAAATCATGAAATGTTTTTTTGGCAATATCTTAATATGCATTATTGGCTAAAGAGCAATTTTAATTTTTAAAATGATTTCTAATAAAATAATTTTATTTCCTGTAGAGGTTAAATCAAGAGAGTTAGACAGTAAAATTATACTCGCTATGCATGTTATTAATCATTTAAGAAGTAAAGTAGATATAATAATAGGAAAAAGCTCGGAAGTTAATAAGTTTCTAAAATCTGGAATAAAGAAACCATTTATTTATTTTGCAAATGGATTAGATAATGATGAAATATTTTATAGAGACATTAATAAAAATAATGGCAAATTTTTTTTCTTAGATGAAGAGGGTGCAATAACTTCTAAAACTACTGAAGATAAATATCCAAGAATTAAAACTAACCACCCATGTTTTAGATTTGCTGACAAATACTATTTTTGGGGGGGTGTTAGTCAAAAAGATCTTAGGATAAGGCAGTCTGACTATGTTGCTGATAAATCATTGATATCAGGAAATCTTAGAATAGAATTAAGCAAACCTAAATATTTTCGTTATTTTAATTCCTACTATTCAGAAAATAAATTAAAGAATTATATACTTATTAATACAGCTTTTGGTGTAGCAAATCCTATTGTAGATACGCAAACCGAAGTAAATCATTGGAAAAATAAAAAAAATAGCGCTAATATTGAGGGAAATTTGTTAGCACCATTGAATTATCAAAGAAAACTTTTGAAGCTTTTTTTAATGGGCATTAAAAAACTAATTAAAAATAATCCTAATGAGGAGTTTATTTTAAGACCACATCCTGGCGAAAATATATTATATTATCAAAATGAACTTTTAGACTATAAGAATTTGAAGATAATAAAATCTGGTCCAGTTCAAATGTGGATTGCTAATTGTAAATTTATGATTCATCCTGGATGCACAACTGCAATTGAGTCTTTTTTTTCAGAAAAAAATTCAATATGCTATGCTCCAATTTTCGATAAAGATCATATTCAAATGCTTCCTTATCAAATTAGTCAAAAAGCTAAAACATATGATGAATTAAATGATTATTTTATATCAAATTTAAATAATTCAAAAAAAAATTATGAAAAAAATAAATATAATAATTTGTTAATAATTAAGCCTTATATATTTAATGTTGATAATAATAGCTTTGAAATTATAACCAAGGATTTGGTATCTACAAATATTCAAAACATAAAAAAATTTTATCAAGAGATCGGATATACTTGGAAGGATTATATACCAAAGGTTATAAAAAATTTTTACAATTATATTAAACATAAAATAAAATTATCATTAAATCAAAACAATATTAATCAACTTATTTTATTAAATGAGAAAGATAAATTAAAGTTTGATCATCTTCATTTAGATGAATTGAATAAAAAAATAAATATATTTAAACAAATGCAGAATTACACTTTCGATATAAATATTAAATCGATTGATAAAAACACATATATTTTGACAGCTTCAGATGATTAAATCTAACTTTTTTTATAATAAAAAAATATTAGTCACTGGAGGAACTGGCTTGATAGGCAGACAATTAGTAGATTTGTTAGTTCAAAGAGGTGCTAAAGTTACAATCGTATCTCTGGATAAATTTAAGTCAAAAGAAAATATTAAATTTATTAAAAAGGATTTAAGATTTTTAAAAAATTGTTTAGACGTATGCAAAAATAAAGATATTGTTTTTCATTTGGCTGGTGTTAAAGGGTCACCGCTAATGACGATGAAAAAACCAGCTAGTTTTTTTGTTCCAACTATAATGTTTAGTGTTAATATGATGGAGGCTGCAAGAAGATGTGGTGTAAAAAAATATCTTTTTACCAGTTCTATTGGTGTTTATGCAAAAAGTTCTATATTTTATGAGGATCAAGTCTGGAAAACTTTTCCCTCAGATAATGATAAGTTTGCAGGTTGGGCAAAAAGAATATGTGAATTACAAGCTGAGGCATATTTAATTGAAAATAAATGGAAAGGTATTTCTATTGTGAGACCTGCTAATGTTTATGGTCCATATGATAATTTTGATACTGATAACGCTATGGTAATTCCATCTCTAATAAAGAGAGCTTTAAACTCAAAAAAATATTTACATGTATGGGGAGATGGCTCTCAAATAAGGGATTTCATATTTTCAAAGGATGTAGCAGAGGGTATGATGTTAGCAGTTCAAAAAAATATTAAATATCCTATTAATTTAGGATCTGGGATGGGAGTAAGAATAAGAGAAATTGCAGAAATAATAGCTAACAATGTACCTAATGGACCATTAAAAATTAAATGGGACAAATCTAAGCCCTCAGGTGATAATAAAAGAATAATGAGTGTTAAAAAATCTAATGATATTGGTTTTTATCCAAAAATAAATATAAAAAAAGGAATTATCGAAACAATCAATTGGTATATTAAAAATGGTCAAAAACATGATTTAAAAAAATATAATTCATTTAAAGAAAAAAATTAGCTTTTTAAGTAAATGTTTAAAAACAAAAATATACTAATATTTAAAAAAAAAAAATATTCTTCCTACTATGATAACATAGTTAAGGGAATTATTGAATTTGGTTTGCCTAATGAAATTTTCTATATAGAATATGATTCAAATTCTAATTTTGTTAAACTAAATCAAAAAATTAATAATTACTTTAAGAATAATAAAGTATCAATATTTATTTTACTAAGTTATTATTTTATTGATCCTTCTATATTGCAAAAATATAAAAATAAAATATATCGAATAAGAATTGATGGTGATGATGGTATTATATTTAATCATTATTCAAGATGGTATTCTCAAATATTTGATTTAAATATTACTACTTCTTTGATAGCTCATCAAAAGTACAAAAGTTTAGGTTTAAACTCTATCCTTTACGCTAACAATCTTGATTTAAAAAGTTTTAATTTTAAAGAATTGTCATCTTCATTTTACAAGTATGACATTTCTTTTGTTGGGCTAACAAATTCTATTCATAGAACGCATTATCTGGATTATATCAAAAAAAATTCATTCGAATTAGTCATATTTGGTGAAGGAACAAAAAACGGAAAATTATCTATAAGTGAAAAATATTCAACATACAGAAAGTCAAAAATTAATTTAAATTTCTCAAAGGTTTTTAATTTTGATAATTCCTTACTAGCTTATGAGCCAGATCTAAATAACAACACTACTATGCAAGGGAGAATATTTGAAGTATTATCAGCTGGTGGCTTCCTTCTTAGTGAATATAGTCCTTCAATTGAATATTTCTTTGAAATTGATAAGGATTTGGTTGTTTTTAGAGATGAAGAAGAAATGATTAAAAAAATCCAATATTATTTAGACAATACTCAAGAGAGGGAAAAAATTGCTAAAAATGGAAGATTAAAATTTCAAAATAATTATGCTTATTCTGTTTATACCCCTAAATTTATAAACTCAATTAATTCCTTTAAAGACCATAAGAATATAAACAATGAATTTAAATGGCCCATAATAATAAAAAATTTTAACTGCAGGTTTATTAGAGTTAAGTATTTATATAGTCTAAAATATATCATATATATCTTTAGATATTTCAGTCTATATCTATTCTTCAAAAATAAATTATATAATTTAACAAAAAAAAATAATTAGTTTAAAAACTATAGTTATAATGAGTATTTATGTAATTGGTTCTAAAAAAGGTTTGGGAAAATATTTAATTGAAAATATAACATCAGTAGCAATAAATCGGAATAATTTTAATAAAATTAAAGAAAGCAAAAATAATATTTTTATAATTTGTGCGAATAATAAAAATAAATATCCTCAATTGTCGAGTGTGTATGACTTTTATTTGGATAATATTGATTTAATAAAAAAAATTTCAAATATGAAGCATGATTATATAATTTATATGTCATCAATCGAAGTCTACAATCAGCATGGGCAAACTGAAAATACCGATATTACTTGCAATTTTCATAATCCTTATTCTTTGTCTAAATTAATTGCAGAAAATATTATTATTAATAATTCAAAAAAATATTCAATACTGAGACTATCTGCATTATTAGGTAAATATTCTAATAATTTAATTTCTAAATTAATTAAAAATAATATTAAATCTACCACACTTTCAAAAAATTCCAGTTTTAATTATATCTTATATGCAGATGTATTAAATCTAATAAGAGAATTGCTTACATCTAAAAAAAAAGGTATTTATAACTTAATATCAAATAATAATATTACATTAGAAGATGCAGTAAGTCTCACAAATAAAAAAATTAAATTTGGAAAATATAAATATCTAACATACAGAACCAGTAATGAAAAAATTAAAAAAATCAGCAAATATTTTAATAAATCATCAAGGCGTAACTTAAAATTATTTATAAATGATTACTATTAGAGAAATAAATTTAAAAAAAAAACTTATTAATTTTGAAAATAAAGTTATTGAGAGCTATGAAAAAGGGCTTATTAGAGGACCAATACATCTCAGTGGTAATAACGAAGATCAATTAATCAAGATTTTTAGAAAAATAAACAAGAATGATTGGATATTTTCAAATTGGAGAAATCATTATCATGCACTATTACATAATATTCCAGAGAATTGGTTATTTAAAAAAATCTTAGATGGCAAAAGTATGAGTATAAATTCTAAAAAGTATAAATTTTATTCTTCTTCAATAGTTGGTGGGAATATTCCTATAGCGTTAGGTGCCGCCGTAGCTTTTAAAAAAAAGAATATTAATTCTAAAGTTTGGCTATTTGTCGGTGACATGACATTCGAAACTGGAACATTTGCAGAGTGTTATAAATATGCAAAAAATTTCAAATTACCTATTAAGTTTGTTGTTGAAGATAACAATTTTAGTACAAATACTAAAACTAAACATGCTTGGGGTAAAAATAGTAAAATACCAAATGATATAATATATTACAAATATAAAAGAAAGTATCCTCATCATGGAACAGGCAATTGGGTCTTGTTTTAAAAAATGAAATATAAAGACGAGTTAATCAAATCAATGAATTATTTGTCCAATAAGTCAAATACAGTTTTTTTAGGTCAATCCGTTAAATATTCTGGAAATGCTATTTTTAATACATTAAGTGAAGTTAAAAATAATAAAAAAATTGAATTACCAGTTTTTGAAGATGTCCAAATGGGAATGTCGATTGGTATGGCTTTAATGGGATATGTTCCTATTAGTTGTTATCCTCGATTTGACTTTTTGATTTGCTCAATGAATCAATTAGTTAACCATTTAGATAAAATAAGAGCAATGTCGGAAAACGAAATGCAGCCAAAAGTTATAATCAGAACTTCAATAGGTTCAAAAATACCTTTAGATGGTGGAATCCAACATACTCAAGATTACACATCTATTTTTGAAGAAATTTTAACTGAAGTAGATGTTGTGTTATTAAAAAATAAAAAAAATATTTTTAAAAAATATAAAAAAGCTTATGAGAGAAAAGACAATAAATCAACTTTGTTAATTGAATATGGAGATAAATATAATGATTAACTATTCTATTTTAAATAATGTCATATAAATTATCATATTCAACCTGGGGCAATGAGGAAAATATAGCTTTAAAAAAAGTAATAAAAACAGGTAATTTTACTATGAGTAACAATGTAAAATTATTTGAAAAAAAATTTGCTACATATTTAGGTAGAAAATATGCAGTAATGACCAACTCTGGTTCATCTGCTAATTTGATTGGTGTTGCATCTTTATTCTTTAAAAAAAATAACCCTTTAAAAAGAGGTGACGAAGTACTAGTTCCAGCTATTTCTTGGAGTACAACTTATGCCCCTCTTCAGCAATACGGTTTAAAATTAAAATTTATAGATGTTAATATTGATTCTTTAAATGTAGATATTACGCAAATCACAAAAGCAATATCAAAAAAAACAAAGTTAATTACATCAGTAAGCATTCTTGGGTGTCCAGCAGATTTGATTGAGATCAATAAAATTTGTAAAAAAAATAACCTTTACCATTTTGAAGATAATTGTGAAAGTTTAGGAGCAAAAATTAATAAAAATAAGACTGGCACATTTGGTGACTTTAGTACACATAGTTTTTTTTTCTCTCACCATATAAGTACCATGGAAGGTGGAATGTTTGTAACCGATAACTATGAATTGTATTGCATTGCTAAATCATTAAGAGCTCATGGTTGGACTAGAGACCTTCCAAAAAAAAACCCTCTTACTAAAAATAATAAAAAAAATATGTTTGAGGAATACAAATTTATATTACCTGGCTATAATGTAAGACCTACTGAACTTAATGCTGTAGTTGGATTAGTACAACTTAAAAAATTAAACAATATGATTAAAGTTAGAAGACAAAATTTAGATTATTTTAATTTTTTATTTGAAAATGATGATAGATTTATTATTCAAAAAACAAATGATTACCATTCAAGTTTCTGTTTTCCAATAATTTTAAATAACAAATCATTAGTATTTAGAAAAAAATTATTAAAATTACTTTCTATTAATAATATTGAGTTTAGATTAATAACTGGTGGTTGTTTTACAGAACACTATTATAAAAAATATTTTAATTTTACAACTCATGGAACTTTAAAAAATGCAAAAAAAGCACATTATTTTGGTTTTTTTATTGGAAACTCCTCAGTTGATTTAAAAAAAGAAATTTATAAATTTTATAAAATATTAAAATACAAATTATAATGCAGAAAATTTTGATTACAGGCGGTGCCGGATATTTAGGTTCAGCTATTTCAACTCATTTTATTAATTTAGGTTATGAAGTAACTGTTATTGATAATTTATTATATAATAAAGACACTTTAGATCATTTAAAAAAAAATAATAAATTTAAATTTATTGAGGGAGATATAAGAAATAAAGAATTATATAAAGATAATATAAAAAAAAATGATATTATTTTTCCTTTAGCGGGAATAGTAGGTGCTCCATTATGTGATAAATTTAAGAAAGATGCATATGAAATAAATGAGATAGCAATTAAAGATTTGGCAAATTTAATATCTAAAAATCAAAAAATAATTTATCCCACAACTAATAGCGGTTATGGAACAACATCTAAAGACATTATTTGTACAGAAGATATGGATTTAAAACCTATATCTCATTACGGCGTAACAAAGGTTAATGCTGAAAAATACTTGTCTGAAAAAGATAATTATATTTCTTTAAGGTTAGCTACTGTATTTGGAGTATCTTACAGGAACAGACTTGATTTATTAGTTAATTTTTTTGTTTATAATGCAGTAAAAGAAAAAAAAATTGTTCTTTTTGAGCCTCATTTTAGAAGAAATTATATTCATGTTAGAGATATTGCTTATACATTTGAGCATTGTGTAAAAAATTTTGATACAATGAAAAATAATGTATTTAATGTAGGATTAAGTGATGCCAACTTAACAAAACTAGACCTCTGTAAATTAATTAAAAAACAAATAAATGAATTTGAAATTATAATATCTGAAAATGGTAGTGATCCAGATAAACGTGACTATTTTGTGTCAAATGATAAAATAGAACGTACTAATTGGAAGCCAAAAGTAAATATAAATGATGGAATTAAAGAATTAATAGAGCATTTTATTGACTTTAAAGAGATAAAATTTGACAGAAATTATTAATAAGTGAGAAAATTTAAAAATATTTTTATTACGGGAATTTTAGGGTCTGGAGGAAGTTATCTTTCTGAATTTATACGCAACAAAAATAAACACATAAATATTCATGGTAACTTCAGAAATAAAAATTTAATACATTACAAATTATTAAAATCAAAAAATATAAATTTATATAAATGTGATCTTAATGATTTTAGTAAACTAAAAATATTAATCAATAAAGTAAAGCCAGATTTAATTTATCACCTTGCATCAAACGCTGATGTTAGACTTTCATTTGATGAACCCTATAAAATAATATCCAATAACAATTTATCAACATTAAATTTGCTTGAAGTTGTGAGAATTTTAAAGATAAATCCTGTGATCGTTATTTGTAGCACATCTGAAGTTTATGGAGCTGTTGATTCTAAGTTAAAAAAAATTAATGAAAATTTTCCAATAAAGCCTGAAAATCCATATTCAGTTTCAAAAACCTTTCAAGATTTATTATCTCAAAATTATTATAAGAATTTTGGATTAAGAATAATTATAACAAGAATGTTTTCTTATATAAATCCAAGAAGAACAAATCTTTTTGCATCACATTGGGCATATCAAATAGCTCAAATTGAAAATAAATTAAAAAAATTTTTAATACATGGTAACTTAAATACTACAAGAGCTCTTTTAGATATTAATGATGCTATGAATGCATATTGGTTGGCAGCCACAAATGGAAAAGTTGGAGAGATTTACAATATTGGAGGTGTCGAAACATATAAAATTTCAGAGATTTTAGAAATACTTAAAGAACATTCTGAAGTTAAAATTCATTCAAAATTAAGCAAATCTCTTTTAAGAAAAAGAGATATCAAATATCAGATTCCTGATTCCAGTAAATTTATAAATCACACAGGCTGGAAGCCAAATATATCAATTAATTTAAGTTTAAAAGATTTAATTGCTTATCAAAGAAAAAGAATTTTAAATGATAAAAAATAAAAATATTTTAATTTGTGGAGCCTCAGGGTTTATTGGTCAAAACCTTGTTAGGTACTTTAATAATCATAATCGAATTTATGGAACGTACCTTACCAAAAAACCAAAAAATAAGTTGAATAATGTTATTTGGATAAAAGCTAATTTATTACAAAAAACAACAATATCTAATTTGTTTAAAAAAAATAAATATGACATAATTATTCAATGCGCGGCAGTTACTGCTGGAGTGAAGAGTATGAACAGCGATCCCTTTAGGTTTATATCTGATAATGCAATAATGAATTCCTTACTTGTTAAGGCTTCAGTTGAAAATAATGCCAATCATTTTATTTTTTTAAGTTGCACTGTTATGTATCATAATTCTGTAAAAAGTTTATCTGAGGATGATTTTAATTTTAAAAAAAAAATACATAAAAGTTATGAAGGTATAGCATATACAAAGCTATATATTGAAAATATATGTAGGTTTTATTCTAATAATTCAAAAACTAAATTTACAGCTCTTAGACACTCAAATATCTATGGCCCTTTTGATAAATTTAATAACTCCAGTGGGCATTTTATGAGTTCAATTATATCTAAAATACATAATAGTAATAATCAGCTACTGGAAATATGGGGTGATGGATATGAGAAAAGAGATTTTTTATTTATTGATGATTTAGTAGATGGAGTTGATATTGTACTAAAAAAACAAATTTCAAATTTTGAAATTTTTAATCTTACTTATGGTAAATCATATAGTATTAGGAATATTATCAAAAAAATACTAAAGATTTCAAGTGTAAAAAAAGAACTTATTTTTTTAAAAGATAAACCCACGATAAAAATCAATATTTTAGTCAATAGCAAAAAAATTTCAAAACAATTAAATTGGAAAAGAAAAATAAAAATAGATGATGGTATTAAAAAGTCAATTAATTGGTATAAGAAAGAATATATAATAAAATAATAACCTAAATACAATATTATGATAATTACAAGAACGCCTTTCAGAGTTTCTTTTTTTGGAGGAGGTACTGATCTTCCATCTTGGTTAGAAAATCATAAGGGCTGTGTAATAAGTACTACAATTAATAAATACTGCTATATTAATTTAAGAATTCTTCCTAAAATTTTTGAGTATAATTATAGGTTAAGATATTATAAAACTGAACAAGTTAGAGAAATTAAACAAATAAAACATAATTCTATTAGGGCATGTTTGGCATATGCAAATTTAGGTAATAAAAAAATTGAAATTGTTCATAATGCTGATTTACCTGCTGCTTCGGGTCTGGGTTCGAGTTCAAGTTTTACTGTAGGGCTTCTAAATACTATTAATTTTTTAAAAAATAAGCAGAAAGATAAAAATTATTTAGCAAAAAAAGCAATTTTAATTGAACAAAATATATTAAAAGAATCAGTTGGAATTCAAGATCAAATAGCTACCGCATATGGAGGATTTAATTATATTAATTTAAATAAAAAAAACTTTAAAGTTCATAAAATTAATCAAGAAGCAAATATCAGGAAAATTGAAAAAAATTGTTTATTAATTTTTACTGGCTTGCAACGAAGAGCTAACCCACTTGAAAAAAAAAAAATAGATATGATAAAAAAAAATAAGTTAGATTTTGAATTAAATAAAATTCTTGAGATTACCAATGAAGCAAAAAAAAATATATTGTCAAATAATTTTAGACTTAAATATTGGGGTCAACTACTTAACGAACATTGGTTATTTAAAAAATCGCTATCTTCTGATGTAACAAATTATAAAATTGACACTATTTATAATGAAATAATGAGTTTAGGTGCTTATGGTGGAAAATTGCTTGGTGCTGGTAATGGAGGCTTCATGCTTTTTTTATGCCCAACGAATAAAAAAGAAATAATTGAAAAAAAATTTGGTAATCTTTTAATTAAAGATTTAAAATTTGATAAAAACGGTTCACATATGATATATAATCTTCCTGAGAAAAATTAATCAATTGTTATTATAATGTTATTTATTGCAGAAATTGGGCTTAATCATAATGGAAACTTAGATTTAGGCTTTGAAATGATCAAACAGGCAAAATATTCAGGTGCAGATATTGCAAAATTTCAGTTAGGTTGGAGAGGTAAAGAAAACGAAATAAATAATATTGATAAAAAAAGAATTCATGCATTTAAAAAATGTGCTGATTTTTATGATATTGATTTGATGTTTTCTGTTTTTACTTCTGAGTCACTTAATTTATTAAAAGATATAGATTTAAAATATTTTAAAATTGCTTCTAGAACTGTCAAAGATGATATTAATTTAGTTAATACCATTTGTGAATTAAACAAAACTACTTTTATTTCTTTAGGTATGTGGGACAGTGATGAGCTTCCTGTAAAAGAATCTGAGAATATTAATTATTTATGGTGCAAGTCTTTGTACCCCACATTACCTCATGAAATGTTAGATTTTCCTAAAAATTTCATCAACTCAAAATTTAATGGATATAGTGATCATACAATTGGTATAGAAACAGCAATTTTGGCAATCAGTAGGGGGGCAAATATTATTGAAAAGCACTTTACTTTAGATAAGTCAGATACCACTATTAGAGATCATGTTTTATCGGCTACCCCACAGGAATTTAAAAATCTAGTAGAAATTGGTAGAGATATAAATAAAAAATTACAAATAGGCATTTAATTTTTTTAAGTGAAACGAATTATATTACTTTCAACCGATACTTTACATCACAGATTCTTTATTAAAAAGATAGATCAATCAGTTTCTAACGTAATTAAGTATATTTTTGAAACAACATCCATTAATTTTAAATTTAAGACAGGGCCCACATTTGAAAAAAAACAAAAAAAATTTGAAAATAAGTTATTTTTTAATAAGAGTGATAGTGCTTTAGATAATAATAAAATTAAAAAATTTAATAATATTAATTCTAATGAGTCTTTTTCGTATTTAAAAAAAATTAAACCCGACATTGGGTTGGTTTTTGGAACGAGAAAAATTGATCAAAGAATAATAAATATCTTTAAAGATGGATTGATAAATGCGCATAGAGGTAATCCTGAAGAGTATAGGGGGTTAGATAGTGATCTGTGGGCTATGTATCATGGAGAGTATGAGAAAATTTATTCAACTATTCATTATGTTAATCCATCTTTAGATACTGGTGATATTATATATAGAAAAAAATTAAAAATTGATAAGCACACTAGAGCTCACAAAGTTCAGGGACTAACGACAATAGTTACTACAGATTTATTTATAAAATTTTTAAATGATTATCATAGTAAGAAAATCATAACTAGAAAACAAAAAAAAATTGGAAGATACTATTCAAAAATTCCATATGATTTAAAAAAAATTTCTATAAAAAAATTTGATAATTATTGTAAAAAAAAATGAATAATATTTTAAAATATAATTATAATAATAATGAATTATTAATTTTGTTATATCACGGAGTTTATGACTGTAATTTAAAAGGAATTGAAAATTACTCAGGAAAACATATTAGTAAATCTAATTTTATTTCTCAATTAAAATTATTAAAAGAAAAAAATTTTACTTTCTTGTCATTCGATGAAATAATTCAAATTACTAAAAGTAAAAAACAATTTCCTAAAAATTCTGTTGCTATAAGTTTTGATGATGGATTTGCTAATAATTATGACATAGCCTGTCCAATACTGGATGATTATAAAATACCTGCTATCTTTTATGTATGCTCGGGCTTAATTGGTAAAGACGACTTATTTTGGGTTGATAAAATAGAGGCTTGTATCAATAATTCAAATAAAAATAAAATTGAACTTAGTTTGGATAAGTTATATTCATTTATATTAAATGATAATAAAAATAAGATTCAAGCAAATGAAAAAATTAAAAAATTCTGTAAAAAATCTAAAACAAACATTAGAGATAATATTTTAGATGAGTTGCAAGTTATTACAGATATAACTCCTAATAATTTAATGTCTGAAAATTATAAAATCATGAATTGGGATCAGCTAGCTCAAATTAATGATAATGCTTTATTTACCATAGGTGGCCACAATCTCTATCATGATACGTTTACAAACATAGAACCTACTAAAATACAAAATGAAATTTTTGAAACAATTAAGCTATTAGAGGATAATTTGAGGACCAAGACTAAGCATTATTCCTATCCAGAAGGTCAATTAGCAGATTATAATGAAAGAGTTATTAGTGAATTAAAAAATCAAGGTATTGAATGTTGTCCTTCAGCAATATATGGTTTTAATGCCAATATTTTAGACCTTTTTAATTTAAAAAGAATAATGCCTGGCTTTATGAATACTGAATTTCCATTAAATTAAACTAAATGAACAAAAAAAGAAATTATGCAATTGAACAACTTAACTCTACTGACGAGGATAAAAATCAATTTATGCTTAATTCTATGGTTGGTAATAAGGCATATTTAGAGGCAGTAAAGAAATTAGATAGTGAGAAAGAAAAATCAAACTTACTAAAAAAATATAAAAATGATTATTTAAATTATAGAAAAAACTGGAGAGAATTTCCCAAAAAAGCTATTTCGGAGAAACTTTATGGAGACAATTTAACTGCCCCTCCAATGTGTGTTGATATTGAAGTCGCCGCTGTATGTGACCTTGCTTGCCCGCATTGCTATAGACAAACAATTGCTACCCCAGATAAAATAATGAGTAAGGATTTAGCTTTTAAGATTATTGATCAAGCATCTTCAATGGGTGTGCCGTCAATGAAATTTAATTGGAGAGGTGAACCTTTGCTTCATCCTCAGCTTCCAGAGTTAATTTCATATGCTAAATCAAAAGGTATCTTAGAAACTATCATCAATACTAACGCTACAACATTAGATGATAAGGCCTCTAATGAATTAATTGATGCTGGATTAGATTTAATGATTTACTCTTTTGATGGTGGAACTAAAGAAACATATGAGTTTATGCGTCCAGGAAGATTTAAAAAGAATACATTTGATAGTGTTTACTCCAATATTGTGAATTTTGCTCGAATCAAAAATACAAAAAAATCTCTTCTTCCAAGAACTAAAATCCAGATGGTTTTAACTAATGATACAATCAATGAGGTTGATAGTTATCTTAATTTGTTTCAGGATGTGGTTGATGATGTATCTGTTAAACAATATACTGAAAGAGGTGGTAAAATAAAAGATTTTGATGAGCATCAAAAAAATCAAATCAAAAATTTCTTAGAAAAAAACGGTATTTCTAATGACTATGAGTTAATGAGAAGTTTAGATGGTTCATTATTTGTTTCTAATGAAAGATTACCATGTGAACAACCATATCAAAGACTCTTGGTTACTTATGATGGTAGAGTAAGTATGTGTTGTTATGATTGGGGAAGTATGCACACAATTGGCTTCTTAGATGAATTAGCTATAAAAACAGGTGATAGGGATTATAAAGATGTAAAAAACAAAGCAGAAAAAAAATTAAAAGGATTTGAAATGATGAATTTAAAAATGCCTTTTAAATTTAATGATCCTGAAAAAAAGGTAAGTACTTTAAATGAAATTTGGATTGGGGCTGAGATAGATAGAGTAAGAAAAAAACAGAATGAAAACAAGGTGGCTGATTTAAAAATATGTGCTAAATGCCCTTTCAAAGAAACATACAGTTGGAAAAAGATTGAAATTTAATGTCAGTAGAAATTATAGCTGAGATCGCCAATTCTCATCAAGGAAAATATAAAATTGCTATTGATATTGCAAAAAAAGCAATTGAAGCAAATGCTGATGCAATTAAGTTTCAAGTATATTTTGCAGATGAATTTTTAGTTTATCAACATCCTCGCTATAGACATTTTAAAAAACAAGCATTTAGCAAAAAGGAATGGAAGAATATTTTTCAATTATGTAAAAAAAGTAAAATCAAAATTTATTGTGATGTGTTTGGCTTAAAGGCATTTGAATTAGTACAAAAGTATCAAATTGATGGAATTAAAGTGCATTCATCAGACTTAAATAATTACCATCTTCTTCAGGCATGTAATGAATTTAAAAAAAAAATCTTTCTATCTTGTGGTGGAAGTACTATTAATGAAATAAATTATGCTTTGAAAATATTAAAAGATAAAAAACCTGTTTTATTACATGGATTTCAAAGTTATCCAACAAGAGCAGAAGATTCAAACTTATCTAGGATTGCATTTTTAAAAAAAATATTTGGCGATAAATGTGAGTATGGCTATCAAGACCACGTTTCAGGATCAGATCAACTTTCAACAATTTTACCAATAATATCTATGAAATATGGAATTAAATATTTAGAAAAACATATTACCATAAACAGAAGTCAAAAAGGTGTTGATTATTACTCTTCAGTTGAGCCAAAGAGTTTTAAAAAATTTGTATCAACAATTAGATTAATAGAAAAAATATATAAGACTAATCCATTAAATTATAGTGAGGCCGAATTAAATTATAGAAAAGAAGTAAAAAAATTTTGGGTTGCAAGTTCAAATTTAAAAAAAGGAAAAAAAATTCTGAAAAAAGATTTAATCATGAAAAGGTTTGATAACAAGCTTTTACATCCACTTACAATTGAAGAGTTAGTTGGAAAAAAAATTAATCAAAATATAAAAAAAGATGAAGCTTTAACTAATGCAATGATTGAAAAAAAAATATGTGCATTAATATTAGTAAGATCAGAATCGAAAAGACTCCCAGGAAAAGCATATTTGAAAATTAATGATCAGCCAATTATTGAGCATTTAATAAAAAGAGTAAAAAAGATTAAACTTGCTAACAAAATTATTTTGTGCACGACTACTAAAAAATCAGATGATAAATTAGAAGAAATAGCTAAAAAAAATAAAATATCTTTTTATAGAGGAGATAATAAAAATGTCTTAAAAAGAATGATTGGGGCTGTCAATGGTTTTAAATTTGATATTCTGTTAAGAATAACTGGAGACGACATTTTAATCGACCCTACTCATGCAAATATTGCAATTAATTATCACTTAACTACAAATGCAGAATATACAGATCATAAAAAACTTCCTGGAGGTACAGAGGTTGAAATATTTAATTATCAATTATTGCTTAAAATATTTAAATCTATTACTGATTATAACAATACAGAATATTTAACAAATTTTATTATAGATAATAAATCTCAATTCAATACATCATCAGCTCCTTTGGATGATAAATATAAAAATAATTTAAATCTTACTATTGATACCAAGGAAGAGTTTTTATTAGTTAAAAATTTTTTAGAAGATATGAAGAAAAAAAATAAATTAATGAATTATACTTTGCCAGATATATTAAAATTTTTTAAAGTAAAAAATAATTATCGTAAAAAACCTAAAGCTAATTTAAAATTATCTATTGATACAAAGATTGAATGGAATAAATATATAAAAAAATGAAAAATGCTTTGGTTTCAGTTTACATACCGAATTATAACTATTCTAAGTATATCAAGAAGGCTATTGAAAGTGTTTTAAATCAAACTTATAGAAATACTGAGTTAATAATAATAGATGATGGTTCTACTGATAATTCAAAGAATATAATTAATCAATATGTAAATAATTCCAAGGTAAAATGTATTTTCCAAAAAAATAAAGGTTTAAATATATCAAATAATATTGCTTTAAAAATTTCTAAAGGTGATTATATTTTAAGGCTAGATGCAGATGATTGGCTTGATCCAAATTGCATTGAGATTCTCTATAACACTATAAAAAAAGATAAAGATATTGGTTTTGTTTTTTCTGATTATTATTTTGTAGATGCTCAAGAAAACATAATTAAACAAGTAAGAAGGCACGATTTTAAAAAGGTTAAGCTTCTAGATCAGCCAGCACATGGGGCTTGCTCTTTAATTAAGAGAAAACTTTTATTAGAATATGGTGGTTATTCGGAAAAATTTACTTGCCAAGATGGGTTTGATTTATGGTTAAATTTCATAGGTAGAAAAAAAATTCTTAATATAAATTTACCTCTTTTTTATTATAGACAACACTCAGTCAGTCTGTCCAGTAATGAAAAAAGAATTTTATATACAAGATCAAGAATTTTTTCAAAGTACTCAAAAGGTATAAGCAAAAAATTAAATGTAGTAGCTATTATACCTATTAGAGGTGAAGATATAGATAGTTCATCAGTGGTATTTAAAAAATTAAATAAGAAATATATAATTGATTATACCATTGAAAGTGCTCTAAATGCTAAATCTATTAAAAAGATCTTAATTACATCACCTGATAAAAAAATAATAAAATACGTTGAAAAAAAATACAAAAAAAATAACAAAATTTATTGTCTTATGAGAAAAAATGAAATGGGACAAATAAATGTACCTTTAGAGAAAACCTTTAAAAGTTCATTAAGTTATTTAAAAAGCAAAAATATTAAGGTTGATGCTTTAATGAATTTGATAATAGAGTTTCCTTTCAGAACCTCATCACAAATAAATTCAGCCATTGATGTTATGAAAATATTTAAAACTAAACAAGTAATTTCAATAAGGCAAGAGAATGATCAGTTTTATCAGCATAATGGAAACAGTTTATTACAAATACAAAGTCCAAATCTTCAGTTAGAAAGAGAGGAACTTTATAGACAAACGGGTAATGTTAATTTGCTATCTGTAAAAATAATTAATAAAAATATTAAAAGAAAAAAAATAGGTCATATCATAGTTGATAGATTTAGCTCTTTAAAAATTGATGATAATTTTAATTTTGAATATGCAAAAATTTTATCAAAAAAATATATTAATAGTAAATGAGTTATTTAATTTTCCAACATTGTAAAAATAAATTATTGATTTTTATTTTGTTAATTTTTTCAGTACTATCAGAACTTGTAGGAATTAGCTTAGTTTATCCCTTCATCATAATTTTTTTTGAATTGGAAATGGAGAATATAGCAATTTTCAACTTCGTATTTAAATATTTAGATAATTTTAATATTAGCTTAACAAATTCTAATCTTTTAGGTTTAATTCTAATTTTTTTTATTTTTAATGCGTTTTTTTTGCTAATTTATAGATATTTTATAACAATAAATGGTTTAAATTTCATGTCATATATTAGAAAAAAGATTTATTTTAAAACTTTTGAATCTAAATATAAAAATAGTTCTGAAAATATCAGCAGAATATATAATTCAATAACATTACAAAGTATGGAATCGGGAAATGCTATGATGCTGCAATTTCAGATATTTGAAAGCATATTAAGTCTTATGGTTCTTTTATTTTTATCGATACTTATTTCTATAAAGATTACAATTTTATCATTTCTAATCGGTATAGCATTCTTCTTAAGTTTATCATTTACAATATCAATATCAAAAAAATATGGAGAAGAAAGATTTCAATTCAATGAAAATCTCTATAAAAACTTAAATATAGCTTTCCAAAATATTAGGTATTTAAAAGCCATTAATGGTTTTAATAATTTTTTTTTAAAAGTTAAGCCAACTTTAAATAATATCGTCAGAACAAATCTTAAGTTCACTATGTTAAGTAAGGGTACAAAAATATTAAATGAGCCTCTTGTTTTAATTTGTCTTTCATTAATTTTATATATTTCTATTAAGTATTTTGATTCTGACACAGGAGTAATTATTGTAATACTTGCTATATTAAGAAGATTATATGCTAAAGTTGTTTCCACAATTACGTCTTTACAACAATATAACTTAGCAGTTGTTTCATTTAAATATTGTATGGATTTAATTAATGAATTTACAAATTCAAAAGAGATAAATTCAAAAATAGTATTTAAAAATTTTGAAAATAACTTAAGTATTAAAAACTTATCGTATAATAATAGTCAAACTTTGTTATATGAAAAAACATCTATTAAGATAGAAAAGAATAAAACCACATTAATACTTGGAAAATCTGGTACAGGAAAATCAACATTTCTAAATATTGTTTTGGGATTAATTGAAATAAATAAAGGTCAAGTATACTATGATGATATTGATATTTCTCTATATGACAAAAATACAATTCGAGATTCTATTGGTTTTGTTAATCAAGAACCTGTAATTTTTAATTTATCAATTAGGGAAAATCTTAAGATAAGAAATAGGTCTATATCAGATCTAACTATTAATAATTTCTTAATTGATTTTTCACTGACTACAATATTTGCTGATAAAAAAATTAATTTAGATTATATGATTGATGAAAAATCTAGTAATCTATCAGGTGGTGAAAAACAAAGAATAGCTATAATTAGAGAAATTATTCATAAGCCAAAAATTTTGATTTTAGATGAGCCAACCTCATCATTAGATTATGATAATAAAAAAATTATAGTTGATTATCTTAAAAAAATTAAAAATAATACTACAATAATTATAGTTTCTCACGAGGATGAATATATAGATATAGCAGATAATATATATGAGCTTAAAGATAGAAAGTTTATTAAAAATAAGTAACAACTTATAAATATGTCAATTTTTTTTTAATGAAATACATTTTTCTTTATAAGAGATTACCAGATATTGATCATCTCCTTCCAATTGCTTTTGGATTAACTCAATATTCTAAAGTTAACATCAGTGATATTATTTTTATACATATTATGCCTGACTTAACCATTAGTAATTACAAAAATGATAGAAGAATTACTTTTCTTAATTCATTAGGTATAAAAAATATTATCCCAAAAGTATTTAATTTATATATTTTAAATAATTTTTTAAAAAAAAAAAATTGGTTTCTTAAATTAATTCTATACCCAGTTATTAAAATCTTAGATTTAAATATAAATTATTTCTACTTTCAAAATATTAAACAAATACTCAAGAGTCAAAAAAACTTTGTTAAATTGTTCTTTGCTAACATTAATTATCAATTATTATTTAAAATAAGAAAATTTAAAAAAAATAATACTTATCAGATATATGGGGTTCATGTTGGTTTGCCATTAAGAAATTTATATTCTAGTGAAATTAAAAGTTATGAAGATAATATAGAATTCCTTGATTTTTATTTATTTCCTTATTGCTATTCACTTGAAAATAATTCTATTTTTAAAAAAAATAAATATAAACTAATTGATACATGTCCATGTAGATATGATTTAGTATGGATAGAAAAATTAAAAAAAATTTATCAATCAGATAAATTTATAAATAATAAAAAAATTAATATTATTTTTTTCTTAGAAAAAAAAGTCAGATCTAAAAATGATAATCAAACTCATATTAAGCTTTTTGAAGAAAAAATCATTACCCTTTTAGATTTTATATCAAACTTACCAAATACTAACCTTATAATAAAAGCGCATCCTTCTCTAATTGGTAACAAAGAGGATTATATTTACTTGAAAAAATACTATAATATTGTTTACTTTAAAGATACCTTTACCTCATTCGAGTTAATTAATAACTCAGATATTGTTTTAGGTGTTTCAACAAGCGCTTTAATAGATGCTTTCCTCTTAAATAAAAAAGTTATAATAATTAATTACTTAAGGAGTTTTGATGAAAAAGAACGTGCTAAATTAATTTTTGATAATTTTGATAGTAATTATTCAGTTGATAGTTTTGATAGTTTTAAAATATTATTAATGAATTTTTTTGAAAATAAAGATAATTTATATAAAGAATTCAATGAAGAATTTAAAAATTTAATCTTAAAGGATATCAACAATAATCCAATGAAATTGATTTCTAGGAAAATAACTAAATTTTAATTATAAAGTGTTTTATGCTAAATAGTAAATTTCTTTTATCTAAACTAACTAATGAAAACTATTTCTCTGATCCTTTCCCTCATATTATAATTGAAAATTGTATTGATAATATTAGCTATAAATCTTTAACTGACACATTTCCTAGTTACGATCTTTTTAATATACCCTCAGATGCTAATAACAAAAGAAGTGATATTTTTTCTAAAGATATTATTAATTCTAATAAAATACATAACAATTGGTATGAGTTTTTTAAATTAAATAATTCAAATAATTTTACTAAAACTATACTGGATTTTTTTTACAAAGACCTAATAAAAATTTATCCAAAGCAATTTCTCAATAAAAATGATATCGATAAATTAAATCTCGGTATCAATAATGAAAACAATTATGATCAAAATAAACAACTTTTAATTGAGATGTCACTTGCAATTAATTCCCCAGTTAAAAAGATGTCAGCTGTGAGAAATGCCCATCTTGATAAACCTAAAAAATTATTTACAGCACTTTATTATATGAGAGAAAATGAAGACGAGTCAACAGGTGGTGATTTAATTTTGTATAAGTGGAGATCAGGATACTCTCTAAACAAAAAAAGAATTACATATCATGAAGCTTTAAGCAGTGAACATATTATAGAAAAAAAAATAATTAAATATTCTAGTAATAAATTAATAGTTTTTTTAAACTCTATTGATTCATTGCATGCTGTCTCACCGAGATCAATAACAAATTTTTATAGAAAGTTTTGTTGTATAACTTGTAGTAGCGAAAAGCAATTTAATAGTTTTAATCCTACTTCAAAGATAGAAAAATTAAAGTTACAAACTTTAAATAAATTAAAATTATTATGAAAAAAAAATTTAAAATTGGTATTATAGGTCTTGGATATGTAGGATTGCCTGTTTGTCTTTCCTTTGCTAAAAAATATGAAACTATTGGATATGATATAGATAAAGATAAAATAAATTTATTAACAAGTAAATATAAAGGTAATAAAAAAAATTTAAAATTTGAAATTGATATTACTAAACTCAAAACTTGTAATATTTATATTGTTATAGTCCCAACACCTGTTGATAGTCATAATATTCCTGACTTAAGCCTTTTAAAAAAAGCATGTGAAAATTTAGGTAAAATAATATCTAAATCAGATATTATTATTTTTGAGTCTACTGTTTACCCGGGTGTTACTGAGGATATTTGTGGAAAAATATTATCACAAAAATCAAAATTAAAATTAATTAATGAAAGAAATAAAAATAAATTTGGTGATGGTTTCTATCTGGGGTATAGCCCTGAAAGAATCAATCCTGGTGATTCATCAAAAGATTTTGAAAAAATAAATAAAATTGTAGCATGCTCAACTCATGAACAATCTTTAATAATTTGTTCACTTTACCAATCTATTCTTAAATCAAAGGTATATATAGTAGAGAGTATCAAGGTGGCTGAGTCTGCTAAAATTATTGAAAATATTCAACGTGATGTCAATATTGCTCTAATTAACGAACTAGCAATGTTATTTAGTAAACTAGGATTAAATACTGAGAGTATATTAAAGGCAGCTGAAACAAAATGGAATTTTGCTTCATTTAGGCCTGGTCTTGTTGGGGGGCACTGTATAGGAGTTGATCCGTATTACCTTACATATAAGGCCAGTGAAATAGGGTTTGATACTGAGATTATTACTAAAGGAAGAAAAATTAATAATCAAATGCCTAGTTATGTAGCAAGTGAATTTGTTAAAATGCTTAAAAAGAAAAAAATAACTATATTAAATCCAAATATATTAATTTTAGGTTTTGCATTTAAGGAAGATTTTGATGATATCAGAAATACCAAAGTTTTTGATCTTTATAGAGAGTTAATTGATTATGGATGTAAAGTTGATATATTTGATCCAATTGTTTCTAAAATTAATTGTAAAAAAGAGTATAATGTAGATATTATTAACGAACCTAATACTAATCAATATGATGGAGTTATAATTGCTGTTAAGCATAATGCTTTTAAAGAAATAGGAATAAATAAAATTAGAAGATGGCTAAAACCAAAAAATATTATTTATGATTTGAAATATTTATTTGATAAAAACCTAGTAGATTTAAGAATATAATTTTTTTTGATGACTAAAAATATTCTTATTGACTACAGAGTTTCAGATACACAAAAATACTTAGGAAATTCTTTTCCCCCTTTAATATACGATTATTTAAAAAATAATTCAGATTATAAAATTTTTAGTCTTTCAGATAAAAAAATTCCAAAAATTGATTTATTGTTTATTATTAATGGAGGATCTCATTGGACTTATAAAGATATCAAGTTTAAAAATTTTCACTTAAATCAAATAATAATATGGATTTATCCTAAGCTAAAAAAATATATTATTTGGTTAGGTTATTTCTTTGGTTTATATAAGCTTAAGTATTATCATAGACATTTATTTAGGAATAAAAGTTATGAAAAACACATTGATACATTAATTAAATCAAATCCTAAAATTAAAATTATTCATAGAATAGATGGTAGCTATCAGACTATTTGCAAAGTTTATGGTTACGATGAAACAATAAAATACATTAATGATAAAGCTGACTTAACAATACATCAATCTAATTATTCTAAGCAAAATTGGGAAAAAGGTAATACTACAATTTTTGGAAAATCAGTAAAATTAAAATCAAAAAAAAGTATCATAATAAGCAATGGAGTAAACACAAAAATATTTAAACCTTTAATTAATAGTAATGAAAAAAAAACGCAATGGAAAATACTTCATGTTTCAGCAAGTTCAAATCCAAAAAAAGGTTTATATAAGTTATTGGAATTAGCATATTGTGTTAAAAATAATAAAAATATTCAATTCTCTCTAATTGGAAAACAAATCTTTGATCCAGTTTGTGGAAGTGATATAAAGTATTTCAATAACGTTAAGTATTTAGGTGATATTTTAGATAGAAATAAAATAGCTGAAATCTATAAAAGTTGTGACGTTCTATATTTTCCATCCATTGAAGATTGCTCACCAAATGTTATTTTAGAAGCCATGGCATGTGGTCTACCTATACTAACAACTAACTCAGGTGGTATTAAAGATCTAATTTATAAAGATGAAAATTTAAGAGGGGGAGTCTTTATTGATGAAAATAACCCAGTTCTCTCACTAGACTTTTTAATTAGAAATTATGATGAATACGTTAAAAATACAAAAATTATTATTAGTAAATACCATAATGATGAAAATACATTAAAAAAATATAGTGAATCTATTAAATCATTATTAATTGAATAATTTAAAATTTCAATAAGCTGATGATTTTATTATAAGAGATAATGTTGATGAAAATAGAGATAAATCTTAATTGTTATATAAATAAAACTAATTTTTTTTGCTTTTAAGATATATTTGATAAAATCAGCAGTAACAAAATTATTTTATTTAAGTTATTGAATATATATATGAAAATTTTTTTTTATAATTCAGGAAACCAAAAACTTGGATCAAATAGAATTTATATAAGCAATTTATCATCTTGGTTAAGTGAAATTAAAATTAATTGTATTGTCAGTAATAATTTATATGATTCTAAAGATGCAGATTTTTCCATACTAAATAAATTTTCAAAACTATCAGATATAAGATTGTTAAAAAATATAAACCCTAATTGCAAGATTGGATTAATACATCCATCGGATTTGCAAACTAATTTTCTTAAAAAATTAAAATATATAGATTTTTTTATTACTGGGTCAATTGAAGAAAGAGATCATTACTTATTATATAATCAAAATATATTTAGATTTCCTCAGATAGAAAAAATAAATCTTATTTTAAATAAGCATAGTAATAGAAATAAATTTATAACTTTAGGTTATCATGGAAACTTGGAACATCTAAATGAGATGGATAACAATGCTCGAATTGCAATTGAAAAATTATCCCAAAACTATAATATAAAATTAATTACAGTTTATGATATGAGTTTAGGAAGATGGTCGAAAGGTAGGCCAAATATTGAAATTAAAGAAGTTAATTGGACCTTTGAAAATATGATAAATGAAATGTCAAAAGTTGATATTGGAATTGTGCCATGTACGAATAAATTTTTATTAGATACACATTATAGTAGATCAAATTTTTTTAAGAAATTAATTAAAAAATATTATGGAAGATCAAATGATTATAATCTGCAGTTCAAAGTCACTTCTAATTCAGGCAGAGCATTTGTTTTTCATCAACTTGGAATTCCTGTAGTTGCAGATTTTTGGCCAAGTAATTTTGAAATACTTGATAATAATGAGAGTGGATTTCTTGCACACTCCATAGACGGTTGGTATTATTCGTTGGAAAAATTAATAAAATCATCCGAATTGAGAGATACTTTTTCTGTAAATGCACAAAAACAATTTGCAGAAAAATACAATCCTTATAAGTGGTCTAGAGCATTTTTAAAATTTTTAGATACCTTATGAAGCTAGCAGTTGACTTTTATCCGTTGCTTCCTTTGTATCACTCTGGGCCTAAAGTTTTTTTAAAGAGATTGGTTGATAGTATTCACAAACAAAATTTATTAAAAATTCACTCACCCTTTTTACCATTTTATGATATTGGATTATACTCAGTTTACGATAAGTCATATTATAACAAGAAATTTGTATTAAGAGTAGATGGTATATATTTTGATTTGAAAAATACATTTGGAGATACTTCAAATTTAAATAAAAAAATTTTTAACTCTATTGATAATGCAGAAGGTGTCATTTTTATAAGTGAGTTTTCAAAAAAAATTGTAGAAAAATTTTATGGTATTTTGAATAAACCTTGGACAATAATTCATAATAAGGTTCCAAATGATATATTTAATCCTTATGGTAGTAATTATAGAAAAAAATTTAATTTAAAGGTTACAGATAAAGTTTTAATTACCTCTGCTCATTGGAGAAGACATAAGAGATTAGAGGAGACTATTGAATTATTAGAAAAATTAAATCATTATGATGATAGTTATAAATTAATTGTTTTAGGTGGTGATAAGAAAAAAAATTATAATAGAAATATAATTTTTGCAGGAGAAATATCACCTAGTAATCTAGCTGATTGGTATAGAACTGCAAATTTATACATACATCTTGCATGGATAGAGCCGTGTGGGAATACACAAATAGAAGCTATGTCTTGTGGTCTTCCCGTAGTGTGTTGTAATAATGGGGGTATTGGCGAGACTGTTAGACTTGCCTCTGGAGGAATAGTAGTTAAGAGTGATCCTGAATACCAATTTGATAATATAGATTATTACAATCCTCCAAAGCCAAATTATAAAAAACTAATTGAAGCTATAGAAGAGATTTTTCAAAATTACAGAACATATTCGAGTAATATTGATTATAATTATTTAAACATTGATAATGGGGCTATAGAATATACAAATTTTATAAAAAAATTAATATAATATGTGCTTTAAAAAAACAAAATTGGATGGAGTTCTTATCAATAAATTAACTAAAAGTATTGATTTTAGGGGGTTTGTTATTGAAAATTTTCAGAAAAAAAAAATTTCAAATTTTAAATTAAATTTTGTACAAGATACAATTTCATTTTCTAATAAAAATGTTTTAAGGGGTATGCACGGAGATAATTTTACATGGAAATTAGTTTCTTTAATAATTGGAGAGGCATATTTAATAGTAGCAAATAATGACAAAAAATCTAAAATGTACAGAAAATGGATTGCATTAACAATTTCAAAAAAGAATCTTTATCAAATATTAATACCACCCAAATATGCTCTTGGATATTTAGCATTATCTAAAGAGATCTTAGTGAGCTATAAGCAAACTTCATACTACGGTGAACATAAACAATTTACAATAAAACATAATGATAAAGATTTTAACTTTAAATGGCCAAATAGAAATTTTAAATTATCTAAAAGAGATCGATAAAAATGTATTTACTAAAAATATACTATGAAAATTTGCATCAAGGTTTTAGAAATATTTTGTATGACTTTAAAAATAAGAATTTTCCCTTTGGACTAAATAAAGTTGGATCTAAAGAACAATATTTGTATCTTTATGAAGAAGCAAAAAAAACTAAATATGATAATATTGATAGTTTTGAGCGTAAAATTGGATTTAAAATAGATAATAATTGGATCAACGATTTAGCTTTACATACTCAGGTAGTAATAAAGAAGTCAAAAATTTGCTATGTCCATGGAAGAATTTTGTATTCAGTGCTAAGCAAATTCATTAAAAATAAAAAATATAGTAATTATAATATTTTAGAAACTGGAACATCAAGAGGCTTTTCTTCTTTATGTATTGCAAAAGCATTAGAAGAAAGTAATGCAAATGGTAAAATTATAACTGTAGATTACTTACCTCATGATAAAAGATTTTATTGGAATTGTATAGATGACTCTGAAGGTAAAAAATCCAGAAGGGAGTTAATAAGTAAATGGAAAAATTTATGTGACAAATACATATTTTTTATTGAAGGTTACAGCAAAAATATTTTAAAAAAAATTAAATTCCAAAGAATACATTTTGCATTTCTTGATGCTTCTCATACCTATACTGCGATTTATAATGAATTTTTATATATCTCAAATTTTCAAAAAAAAGATGATATTATTATATTTGATGATTACGATAATGAAAAATACACTGGCTTAAAAATTGCTATTGATGAAATATGTGAAAAATATAATTACACAAAAGAAGTCATCACTGCATCTTTGAATAGAAGTTATGTAATAGCTACAAAAAAATAAATAATGAAAACTATAGATCGAGATAATGATCAGTTTAAAATATCTATTATTATGTCAGTTTATAATGATGAAAAATATCTATCTGAATCTATTGAGAGCATATTAAATCAGACTTATAAAAATTATGAATTTATAATATTAAATGATGGCTCTACTGATAATTCTAAAAATATAATAGTTAAATATAAAAAAATTGATTCCAGAATAATTTTTATTGATGGAATTAAAGAGGGATTAACTAAAAAACTAAATAAAGGTATAAAAATTTCTACTGGAAATTTTATAGCTAGGCAAGACTCAGATGATATTAGTCATGAAAATAGGCTTGAGAGTCAAATTAATTTTTTTAAAATTAATCAAGATTATGCTTTGTGTGCTACTTTCGCTGAAATAATTAATGAAAAAAATAAAATAATAAAACGTAGTAAAAGCGTTTTTCAAAACAATAAAATTAAAGAGAAATTAAAATATAGTAATATTATAATCCATCCATCTGTTATGGTTAATAAAATAGTTATTAAAAATTTTTTTTACGATGAAAGGTTTGTAGTAAGTCAAGATTATGAGTTATGGACTAGAATTGCAAGAGATTATAAGTGTTATATTATTCCAAAATATTTAATTAAAAACAGAAGACACAAATTAAATATTTCTAAAAAATCATCAATATTGCAAGAAAAGAATTCAATTATAATTAGTTTTTTATATTCTTTTAATTTGCAATTACCTTCTATTAATATAACAGATGTTTCATTGTCTTTTAATGAATTAATAGCTTTTTATAATAAAAAAAATGAAATATATGAAGAGGATCTTAAAATAAGAAGATATGTCTATTTATATAAAACTGAATCTTTTTTATCAATTTTCAAAATTAAATCTAGATATCTGCATAAAGTAATTGTATTTTATTTTCATAAACCATCTATGTTATTTAAAAGATTAATTAACTCAATAAAAATTTAAGATGTGTGGACTTGTAGGTATTTGTGGAAATGTAAATTTTGATTCTTTTGCGACAGTTGAAAAAATGATTAAACTTCTTACACATAGAGGTCCTGATAATGTTAATACTTATTTTGATGATAAATTTCCAATTCATATTGGTCATTCGAGATTATCTATTATAGATTTATCAAAACAAGGCAGTCAGCCTATGAAAACATTTTCTAATAGATTTGTTATTGCTTATAATGGAGAAATTTATAATGCAAATGAGCTAAAAAAAAAAATATTAGAAAAAAGAAATATTCTTTTTAAAGGAACTTCTGATACTGAAATATTACTATATGCCTTTGAAGTTTTAGGTATTGAAAACACTCTAACTTTTGCAAAAGGTATGTTTTCGATATTTTTATATGATAATTTAAATCATAAAATTTATTTGATGAATGATATATTTGGAGAAAAACCATTATATTATTCATTACAAAATAATATTTTAATGTTTTCTAGTGAATTAAAATCCTTAAAAATAATTCCTAACATAAATCTTACATTATCTAAACAAGCATCATCATTGTTATTTCAAAGAAATTATATTCCTTCACCTTTATCTATATATAACGAAGTAAATAAAATAGAAGCTGGAACTATCTTAGTTTATGATTTGAACACTAAAGATAGTAAAATTTATTTTAATAGAAAAATTATATATCATAATCATGCAAATGTTTTTAATAAAATTAAGGATGATAAATTTATTGGTAATTATGATAGTGCCAAAAAAAAATTAAAGAATATATTAATTAGCTCTGTTGAAGAGACTATGGTAGCAGATTGTTCTGTTGGTTCTTTTTTGTCTGGTGGTATTGATAGTAGTTTAATTACAGCAATACTTAGTCAAACAAATAAATCTAATATTCAAACTTTTTCAATAGGTTTTGATTTGCCAGAATATAACGAAGCTGTTCAGGCTAAAAAAATTGCAAATTATTTAAAAACTGATCATAATGAATATTATATTAATAAAAATGATGTTCTAAATATTGTAGAAAAAATCCCTGATATCTATTGTGAACCATTTTCAGACTCATCTCAAATTCCTACTTTCTATCTAAGTAATTTAGCCTCAAAAAAAGTTAAAGTAGCTTTGACCGGAGATGGTGGTGATGAAATATTTGGAGGGTATAATAGATATATAAGAATAGCTTATCTTTGGAAGAAAATTGAAAAATTACCATTTTCTGTAAGAAAAATTTTTATTAATTTATTATCTTTAATCCCTCTTAAGATATGGAGTGCATTTTATGATTTTTTCATAATGATTAGTTTTTCTAAATTTAAAATTAAATATTTTACAGAAAAGATACAAAGACTTCTTAACTCACTTGGAAGTTCTTCTTCACAAGAATTTTATTTAAAATTTATTTCACACTGGGATTTTGATAAAGAGCAATTATTAACTTATGATAATAAAACAATTAATGATGTTTTTACGTGGTTTGAAAGTGATTTTTTTGAACATACTATGATGGCAGTTGATACGTTAAATTATTTACCAAATGATTTATTAGTTAAAACTGATAGAGCTGCAATGGCAAATAGTTTGGAGACAAGAATGCCTTTCTTACATCCTGATGTTTATAATTTTGCTTGGCGAATTCCAATTAATTATAAAATTAAAAATGGAAATGGCAAAATGATATTAAAAGATATTTTGTCTGATTATATGCCATTAGAATATTTCAATAAGCCAAAAATGGGTTTTTTGATTCCTATAAGTCAATGGTTAAAAGGAGATTTAAAAGATTGGGCAAGAGATATTCTAAATAAAAAAAATTTTGAAAAACAAAATATAATAAAATATGAATTTGCAATTAAGTCATGGGAGAACTTTCTTAAAGGTTACCCTGTATCTCCCTATAAAATATGGGATATATTAATATTTCAACAGTGGGTTAATCGTAATTATTAATAATGAAAATTTTATTAATTTCTAATGATTATTGGAATTTGTACAATTTTAGAAAAGATCTAATTGAAAATATAATTAATAATGGGCATAAAGTTTCTTTGCTTGCAAATGAAGATGAGTATCTTAATAAATTTAAAAATTTTAACTTAAAAAGTTATAAAATAAAAATTGAATCAAGAAAAATATCTCTAATAAATGAAATCATTCTATTTAAAAACTTATATAAGAAAATAAAATTAATAGAACCAGATCTAATTTTAACCTTTACTATTAAGCCCAATATTTATGCCTCAATTATATCAAGAGCTCTTAAAATTAAAACTATAAATAATATTACTGGGCTAGGATCAAGTTTTTTAAATAATTTTTTATTAAAAAAATTAACAATACTTTTATACAGAAATTCAATTTATTACTCGCAAAAAGTTTTTTTTCAAAATATTTATGATAGAGACTTATTTGTAGACTTAAATATAGTTAAGAAATCAATTAGTGATATTATCCCAGGTTCTGGCGTAGACACTGAATATTTTAAATCAATTAAAAATATACCTAGTGAAGGAAATATTTTTTTATTTGTTGGAAGATTACTTAGAGACAAAGGAATTTATGAATATCTTAACGCTGCTAAAATTATTATAAAACAAACAAATCAATGTAAATTTTATATCATAGGAAAATTAGACTTAAATGATAAAACATCAATTAGCTTAGAAGAATTAAACAAATATTTAAATAAAGAAATAAAATATTTTAGCTTCATCAAAGATCCAAGAAAGTTTTATGATAACGCTAGTTGTGTTATTTTACCTAGTTATAGGGAAGGATTATCAAAATCATTATTAGAAGCAACATCGATGTCTAGGCCAGTTATTACTACTGATGTGCCAGGATGCAAGGATGTAGTAAGAGACTCGATTAATGGCTTTTTGATAAAAAAATCTGATGTACAATCTCTTGTCAATGGTATTAAAAAATTTATTAATACAAATTATGAAAATAAAAAAATTATGGGTAATAACGCAAGAAAAATAGCTGAAAATAATTTTAAAACTGAATTAGTCATATCAAAATATTTAAAAATAATTAAAGAAATAGAATATATTTTATAGTAGATATTTTAGATGGATTTTTTTTTTATAGCAGTATTTAGTTTTTTTATTATAATTTCTTTATCTAGTATAGCTAAAAAGATATCTTTAGTTGATATTCCTGATAATCGTAAAATACATAAAACTAGAATTCCATTAATAGGAGGTATTTCAATTTATACTACTTTGATTTTATCATTTTTTATATTTGATGAAATTAATTTACCTTTTTATAAAATTTTATTTTTTTTTTCAGCTTTTATTGTAATTATAGGTATTGTGGATGATTTAAAAAATATTAGTTATAAATTTAGAATAATCTTAATTATCTTAACAAGCTATTTAATAATTTTTTATACAGATATTTATATTAGAGATTTAGGTATTTTTTTTAATTTTGTATTTGAAAATCTGGGTTTATTTGGGATATTATTTACACTATTTTCTGTTGTCGCTTTAGTAAATGCTTTTAATTTTATTGATGGCGTAGATGGCTTAGCATCAATACAATCAATTTTAATATTATCGATAATATTGTTTTATGATTTTTTATTTTCCTTAAATCATAACTTAAAAATTAATATTTATTTAATGGAAACATTAGTAATATTTATTTTTTTTAATTTATTTTTACCAAATAAATATAAAATATTTTTAGGTGATGCAGGTAGTATGTTTCTGGGTTTTTATATCTCATGGATTGTTATATATATGTCTCAACATTATAATGCCTTACCTATTATGCTCATACCCTGGATATTATCATATCCAGTATTTGATTTAGTTAGTACTGTAATAATTAGGCTTACAAAACAAATTTCGCCCTTTAGACCTGATCACTTTCATTTTCATTTTATATTGCTTAAACAAAAAAAATTAAATAAAATAAATATTAATATTATTATTTTAATATTAACATTAATTTTTAATTTAATTGGATTTTTATCTTACACCTTTTTATTTGAAGAATTATCTTTTATTATCTTAATTATTTCATTTTTAATATTTCATTATTATAAATGGCAATCTTTAAAATAATATGAAAATTACAATAATTAATGGAGGTAGTGGGGCAAAAAATATTATTAAAGCATTAATTAAAATTAAAAAAATTCACATTACATCCATAATTAATACTTTTGATGACGGCAAATC
>Ga0055584_100000369_pt1 | contig 42585 bp, 44 predicted proteins | sample OSDHelmetaG_FD_58716 | JGI IMG/M metagenome (GOLD analysis project Ga0055584, IMG submission 58716) | Pelagic marine sediment microbial communities from the LTER site Helgoland, North Sea, for post-phytoplankton bloom and carbon turnover... | ecosystem: Environmental > Aquatic > Marine >...
AAAAATAAGGAAAGGAATAGAAAAAAGCATTGCGGGTGTACTATACGGCGCAAATGCAATTTTTACGACTGACAAGTTTTTGCAAACGCGGCCTCCTGATGAAATTCGTTTTATGGTGGCGCACGAAATCGCACACGTAAAAGCACAGGATCATTTAAGCGTAACATCCCTTGCAAAAACATTACAAAAACATGCTGTACGTGCCTTAACGGCGGGACTTCTTGTAACGACCGCTGTGAGCAAACTCAAAGGCAACCCCGTAATGCCTCTTCTCGCCGAAGGACTAACTCTTGCAAAGGGAATAATCCTGTTTTTTCTAGCATCTAAAAGCGCAACCATTTTGCGCAACGCCGCGGAACGCATCAAAGAACGCCGTGCAGACCGTAATGGTATATACCTGACGCGTGATCCCGATGCCGCCGAGAAGCTTTTTCGTAGCATTACAAGTAAATACCCTCCCCGCATCCCAGCTCTTTTAGAGATGAAAACGCATCCTACTTACTTTCCGCGCACTGCCAATATGCGCAAAGCTTTTGTGGAAGCCTCTCTCTATCCGCCGCTACCAACCGCCGCACCGCCAAAACGGTCCTGCACAACCCCTTCCTCCTTGTATTTAAGACCTCTATGGCGGAACAACACCCCATAACAAATTTATAAGAATACATGACAGCACCTCCCGCCCCCTCCCTTCGCATTATGTATAAAAAAAATAACCACACATAACCGTCATTGATCAAAGACAGGTTGGCCCCGGCGTAACAGACGACTATGATGATGTCCCATGAACCTACAAAAACCCACGATCGTACTTTTTGATATGGACGGCACAGTTGTGCGTCACATTCACCCGTGGTTCCTGCACTTACTGGAACGGCTGGACGATTTCGTGCATAAATTGGCGCGCCTGATCTCTAAAATTTTCCGCCGTAAAATCGATGCGCCGCCATTGGTTTCCTTTCGGCATGGCAAGCGTAAAAAACTGCTGGTACGCCGTGCCATTCATAAGCTGGTCGGAAAACCGGTAGATGAAATCGTCGAACCCTGCCCCGGCATCTATGATGTGCTGGATCTGCTGGCAGAAAACGGTATACGCATGGCGCTCATTAGTAACGGGCTGGGCAAAGGCTACGGCCACGACGTCCTGCAAAAATTTGATCTGGAAAAATATTTTGAAATCACTGTCTTTCGCGAAGATATTTCACGCCCGAAACCATGGCCGGACCCTCTCCTGCAAGCATTGAATGCTCTGGAACAACCGCCAGAAAAATCTGATCGCATCTGGTATATTGGCGACCGGCACAAGGACATCAAGGCCGCCATGGCTGCTGAAATCCACCTCCCCTGTGATATCCAGCCCATAGCCTACACGCTCAATGCCGCCATCGCAGTGCTGGAACATAATCTGGGGCCCGATCATATTTTTATGGCCTGGCCGGATATGGAAGTGAAGTTACGACGTATTCTGAACCTGGAAGCTCCTAGCGAATAACCAGTGGCGTCCACACTGTCATCTCGTCAGCATGGCGCGCCTGCGCATAAATTTCTGCCAGTGCCTTAAGATCATCATTCATACTGACACGCTTACCGATGAGCTTAATAAGCCTTTCCACAGGATTCATCGGTCGCGGCAGGACAACAACACGCAAAGACCGGCGATCCGAAACATCCAAATCTTTTGCTACGTAATCAAGGACAGTGTCCAATCCACCCAACTCATCCACCAGCCCTTTCTCTACTGCCTGTCGCCCGGTCCAGACACGGCCACCGGCCACCGCATCAACCTGCTCTACCGTCATGTTGCGCCCTTCTGCCACACGCGCAATAAAACCATCATAGATTACATCCATTGTCCTGTTTATCAACGCCGTACCGGACTTTGAAAAAGGCTCGTTAAACGACCAGACACCGGCATTATCACCATATTGCACGCCGTCCCACTTCACACCGATTTTATCCCACATGCCATTCAGTGCGAATTTCCCGCCCGCAACACCGATCGAACCCGTCAATGTGCCGGGCAATGCAAAAATACGGTCAGCAGGCGCTGCCACCCAATAACCGCCCGAAGCTGCTGTAGCCCCCATCGATACAACCACTTTTTTTCCTCTGGACTTTGCCCGCAAGACAGCTTGCCGAATGGTCTCGGACGCCGCTGGCGATCCACCGGGGCTATCAATACGCAACACAATCGTCTTAATATCTTTGCTGGCGGCGGCATCCAGAATATTCTTGGCAACATCCTCGGCTGAAACCGCATCACCATCACGACTGGATGCCATGATCGCACCGCGAATATAAATCAAGGCCACAGCCGGTTGGTTCTCACCATTCGCGGCACGGCGCGGCGGTGTTACATGTGCATAAGAATCCATATCAACAAATAAATTTTTTGTTTTTGTTGATCCCGTAACCGCCTTATCAACAGCCTCCCGCAACACTTCATAATCACCCAGATGATCGACCAACCCCGCATCCACAGCTTCCTGATCAATATATAACCCGCGATTCACAATCGCTTTTAAATCCTCAGGTGCTATTTTACGTTTCTGCGCAATACCCTGCATCAAATAATCTGCCAAATCACCAATCAACCCCGTAAGCATCTCCCGGCTTTGTGGTGACATTTCCGTACTGGTAAAGCTCTCGAACAGGCTCTTATATTCCTTGCGCGCAAAAAACTGCGGCTGCACACCAATTTTCTCCAGCGCTGCCCGGACAAACGGCATTTCTGCCCGAATGCCCGCAATAGACAACTCACCCATCGGCTGCATCCAGATTTCATCAAAGGCAGAGGCTAAATAATAAAGTCCCAGACCGCGCCCCGGCGTACCGTATGTTGCGCCATATATATGAGTAAACTTTCCGGCAGCATGAAACCGCAATATAGCTGCGCGCAATTCTTCAATATGCGCCATATTCAAATGCCCGCCCTGAAGATCTACGACCAGTCCTTTCACGCGCGCATCTGTCGCAGAACGGTCCAACACATCAATCAGCTCGCGCATTGTCATTTCATTGCGACCCAGACCGTGCGAAAATTCAACTTTGCGATACTCCGGGAAATCCTCTTCCAATGGCAAGTATAAAACAAACTTTTCCGGTAATGTCGGAACCACAACTGCTTGATTCAAAATCCTGTACGTAAGAACAGAGCTGATAATCACACTAAACAACATCAAAGCACCCAACGTCATCAACATGCGCTTGAAGGCCGTCCACAGCACATGACGTACCAACCGCTTTTTTTGCGGCTTCGGCATGGCTGGTTTTGCAAACAGGGATTTTTGGTACATACGTTATCCTATAAACACTGCGCCTTGTGTCGCAACAAATGATCCGCCAGAACGCACGCCATCATTGCTTCCGCCACCGGCACGCCGCGAATACCGACACAGGGATCATGACGCCCCTTTGTGACAATGTCCGTTTCATTGCCACTTACATCAATCGTCTTGCGCGGCGTTAAAATCGAACTGGTTGGCTTGAATGCCATCCGCACAACAATATCCTGTCCGGTTGAAACACCACCCAAAATACCACCTGCATTGTTCGACAAAAACGTTTTCCCCTTACGAATTTCATCAACATTTTCTTCACCGCACAGATCAACGCAGCCAAAGCCAGCGCCTATTTCCACGCCTTTTACGGCATTAATAGACATCATCGCCTTAGCCAGATCAGCATCAAGCTTATCATATACCGGCGCGCCGAGACCGGCAGGAACGCCGCTGGCCACCACCTCAACCAATGCACCAACACTTGAGCCCGTCTTGCGGCGCTCATCTAAATACGCGCCCCACTCATCAACAATGCCAGTATCCGGTGCAAAAAATTGATTTTCATCCACTTGCGCCCAATCCCAGTTTTCACGATTAATTGTATGTGGACCGATCTGAATAACAGCGGCACGCACCGTTACATCATTTAAAATTTTTCGTGCGACTGCACCGGCGGCAACACGCATCGCTGTTTCCCGGGCGGAAGAACGCCCACCGCCGCGATAATCACGAATGCCATATTTTTCCTGATAAGTGAAATCAGCATGACCGGGGCGAAACTTATCTTTTATATCGTCGTAATCCTTCGACTTCACATCTTCATTACGAACCAGCAAAGAAATCGGTGTGCCGGTTGTTTGTCCTTCAAACACACCGGATAAAATTTCTACCGCATCGCTTTCCTTACGCTGTGTCGTGTAACGCGATTGACCGGGCTTACGTTTATCAAGATATTTCTGAATGTCGGCCGCGCACAGATCAAGACGCGGCGGCACGCCGTCAACAACACAACCAATCGCCGGGCCGTGACTTTCACCCCAGCTTTGATATTGAAATAATGTCCCGAAACGATTGCCACTCATGCAGGCAGAATACAGTGTTTGGCCCTGGTTTCCTAGGCCTCACAATAACAATAATAAGGAATTAATGATCTAGGCCGCTTCGGTTTTACCGGCCTTCGGCGCAATGGACTGCAAAAGCTCCGCCGTGTCGGATGCTGTGTCGGGCGAGCACATACCAACAAGGTGGTAACCGGAATCAACATGTAAAATTTCACCGGTTACGCCACTGCCCAGGTCGGACAAAAGAAACAGACCCGAACGCCCGACATCTTCGATCGTTACATTACGTCGCAACGGCGCATTCAGCTCATTCCATTTTAGAATATAGCGGAAATCACCAATGCCACTTGCAGCCAATGTTTTAATAGGGCCGGCAGAAATCGCATTCACACGAATATTCTTGGGGCCCAGATCAGATGCTAAATAACGCACTGAAGATTCCAGTGCCGCCTTGGCAACACCCATCACATTATAATGCGGCATCACACGCTCCGACCCGTAATAGGTCAGCGTCAGCAAACTACCACCCTCATTCATCAAAGGTGTTGCGCGCTGCGCAATGGCCGTAAAAGAATAAGCAGAAATGTCCATCGTGCGCAGAAAGTTTGCGCGCGTAGTGTCCATATACAAACCATCCAGTTCATTCTTGTCCGAAAATGCAATGCAATGAACAACAAAATCAAGACTGCCCCACTTTTCCTTGATCGTCGTAAAAACCTTATCAATGCTGTCTTCGTCCGTTACATCACAAGGCAGAATAATGTCTGAATTAACGCTCTCCGCCAGTGGTCGCACGCGCTTTTCCAGTGCATCACCCTGATAGGTAAAAGCAAGCTCCGCCCCCGCATCTGCAATAGCGCGCGAAATACCCCACGCGATAGAGCGTTCATTCGCTACACCCATAACCAGACCGCGTTTCCCGGCCATTACTTGACTGAATTGCGTCATTTTTTGCTACGCCATTTGTAAATATGTAAACACTATTGTAATACACCTTATCCTACACATTTCACAAGTTCCGTCCAGTGCATTGTTATAAAGTTGGCACAAAAATCGTTATGTATTCAGCGGTTATTAAGACTCTGCTGCTAGGCTACGCCTGTAAACGGTTCATAAATACGGGGATTACATATTATATGGCATTGCAGATCGACACGGTAACAGAAGCCTGCAACGCAATCAGCAGGCAAATACGGGACAGCTATAAAGAGCTGACCCTGCATTATATCGTGCATCACGAAGGCCAGCGCGCCGAAGCATTTGCCCTTGCCGCGCAGGATATCTATCACCACCCAGCAGCCAAAAGCGCCGGATATATTCTTGGCAAACAACAAAACAACAATGAAGAAAGCGCCCTGATTGGTGTAACAGCCGCCAACAAGCCTTTTTTATTCCGTCTCGCCAACAGCACCTCTTTGCTGGCTTTGTGTGCTGTCAATATCGACCAATATCAAAGCCTCAAGGAAATGCGCCGTCATGCCTGGCACATGGCATGGCAGGCCATTGATGCCCGGCGCGTTCATGCCCTGCGTGATCAAGCTGGTCACGGCGAAGAAACAAAAGAAATTATTACCCGCAAGCGCAATGCGCTGGAAGTCGTCATGGCCAACCTGCGGGCCGATGTGTTTTCTACACTGATGGCCGCCCTGCATGAAGACCCGGAAGCCATTCAAAAAGCCGCCATTGAGCGCGGCAAAAATGTGCTGCAGCCCGTGCCGCAGACACGCCCCGAATATTACCCCTATATCATTGCATCAGAAGCAACAGAAACAGCCTTTCAAATGCTCTCTAAAAAAGCACCAACCAAAAAAAAGCTGGTTGAAACGGTTCTGCGCACGACCGATGAAATTGGTAAAACATTTGATATCACGAACATGCGCCAATGGGTTTCCTTTGGCAGGCCCGCACAAGACATGGCGTGGCGCGGCTACAAACCGGATGAAATATTAAGCGCCGCTATCAACACCAGCGAAGATACCTATGTACGGGCGATCGGCTACATGGTTTCAGAAATCACAAAAATAAAACCTGCATCCATTCTCGCCATTCGTGAAAATTACAGCCCCTTTTCCGACAGCACCTTTAATGAAACACTACACGAAAAAACGGTTGGAAAAATATTTGAAGATGTCGTCGCCAAAGGGATGCAGCAAAACAGTGCGCGCCCCTTACTGGAAGCCGCAGACAAACAAAACAGCATCCTGACAGAGGGTCGCGTTCTGGGATGGTGTGCCGGAGCCCTGCAAGCTGCGGCAACAGCGTTCGATGCCGCCATGCACAGTGACGATGAACCCATGCAGGCTGCACGCAAGGAATTTGAAGAAGAGTGCGCCAAAACACCATGGGAATCGCTAAAAGAGCTGGGAACAAAAATAGTCGGGCAATACAGGCAGGGCAGCTTTGTAACACTGGCCAGTCTCTCAAAACTATGCGGTAACGAACCGGCGCTGGCTCCTGTTGTGAAATCAGCCACCCAAACAATGAGCAACCCCTCCTATCAGAAAAATCTGGAGGCTGTACGCGAACTCATTACCCGCCCTGCTGTTGATCAGGCACCAAAGCTTGCGGCACGCACGCCGCAACCATCGCAGACACCACAACCAGCCACACCCGGCATGGGCGGTGGTGGCGCCATGCAACGGACCAGCACAAATGTCAGTCCGGCACAAAAAGACAATGACGTGCAAGAAGACAAAGAAGAAGACAACACCGAACAATAAAAAAGGCCGCAACATGCGCGGCCTTTTTAAAAATCTTTATCAGGAAATCTTACTTCACAACTTCCCAGCTGCCATCTGGCTGCTGGCAAGCTGTGCCATAGCCTGATTGTTCCTGACCACCAACAACAATCGTTTGCTGGTATTCGCGGCAATAACGACCCGCGCTGCTGGTGCCATCACGCACCGGCACAATCGTACCGCCGTTTCCGCTATCAGGGTTATTCCAGGCAATAGCCTCACCGATAGGTGCGCTGTTCGCAGATGTTTGCGCCTGCCCCATATACATACGGTCAGCCTGATCAAGTGATGCGCCGACTTCACTGCCGATCAAAGCACCAATCAAAGCGCCCGCACCAGTCGCCCACAGACGACCGGAGCCTTTACCCATTTGCGATCCGGCAAGACCGCCAGCAAGCGCACCCGCGCCTGTACCTATCGTTTGTTTCTGGCCCCACTGATCTGTCGTTTGACAACCAGCCAAAGCCAGCGATGTTACAGCAACGCACGTCAATATAAACTTCTTCATGTAAGCAACCCTCTTCTCGTTTTGAATAAGATGTAGTACCACATTCATTTAGTGCCTAATCTAGGCAAAATAAAGGCGAAAGTTAAAAAATGAATATTATGAATATTGCACAGACTAAAGATGCCGACCACGCACCGGAAGATCCTCTTGTCATTTTCCGGCAATGGTTCGAAGAAGCCGAAGAAAAAGAGGCCGAAGATCCAAACGCCATGTATCTTGCAACTGTCGATGAATATGGACGCCCCAGCGCCCGTATCCTGCTACTAAAAAGCTATGATGAGCATGGATTTGTCTTTTTCACCAACCGTGAAAGCCGCAAAGGCCGGTCACTCGCTGTCAACCCAGCCGCCGCCATGACATTTTACTGGAAGTCCATGGACCGGCAGGTTCACATTGAAGGCAGCGTTACCCCCTTAAATGACAGCGAATCAGATGAGTATTTCGCCTCGCGCCCACGCGGCAGCCGAATCGGTGCCTGGGCATCCCTGCAATCACAGCCTATTGAAAATCGTGAAACATTGCTCCGGCGCGTCAAGGAATATGAAGCAAAATATGATGGAAAAGAAGATATCCCGCGCCCGCCGCATTGGGGCGGCTATCTGCTAAAACCGGGCCAAATCGAGTTCTGGCAGGAAGGTGAATTCCGGCTCCATCACCGCCTTCTCTATAACCGGCATAGTGATGGCTGGGAAAAACAAATGCTTTACCCTTGAAAACTGCGTCATAACGATACATATTCCCCCCATGACCGAAGAAAAAATGACTTTTACCGCCGATGTGTCGCGCTTGCTGGATATTGTGGCGCATGCGCTTTATTCCAACCGCGACGTATTTCTACGCGAATTAATCTCCAACGCCGCCGATGCCTGTGATCGTCGCCGTTACGAAGCTATCAAAGACCAGAAACTGGCAGCCAAAGACGGCTATAAAATACGCATCTGGAATGACACCGACACCCGTACCGTTACCGTGCATGATAACGGCGTCGGTATGGAGCGGCAGGAACTCATCGACAATCTGGGCACAATTGCGAAATCCGGCACTTCAGCTTTAATGGAACAAATCAAATCATCCGGCGATGAAAAAGAAAAACTCAGTCTGATCGGTCAATTCGGCGTTGGGTTTTATGCAACCTTCATGGTTTCAAGCCGCGTCGAGGTTGTTTCCCGCAAAGCCGGCAGCAAAGAATGCTGGTACTGGGAATCAGATGGCCGCACGGGATTCTCTGTGCGCGAAGCAACAAAAGAAGAAGCCGCCACTTTGAAAGAAGAGCCCGGCACAGCCATCACGGCCCATATCAATGATGACAGCTGCGAATTCCTGATCGATCAAAAACTAAAAGACGTGATCGAAACATGGTCGGATCATATCGGCTTCCCGATTATTCTGGGACAAGACGGCGACACACCCGTCAACAGCACTGCGGCCTTGTGGACGCGCCCTAAAAACGACATCACAGAAGAACAATACACCGAATTTTACCGCCATATCGGGCACGGTCTGGATGAACCGCTCACGACATCGCACTGGAAGGCAGAAGGTAAAATCGAATACACAGCGCTTTTGTTTGCACCAACACTGCGCCCATTTGACCTGTATGATCCAACCCGCAAGCATGCTGTGCGCCTGTATGTGAAGCGCGTATTCATTACTGATAATTGCGATGAACTGGTTTACCCGTGGATGCGTTTTATGCGCGGCGTCATCGACAGCGAAGATTTGCCGCTGAACATCAGCCGTGAAATGCTCCAACACAACCCTGTCATCTCAAAAATCCGCAGCAGCGTAACAAAACGCGTACTGTCCGATCTTGATAAGCTCTCAAAAGACGATGCACCCGCCTACGCTACCTTCTGGGGGCAATTTGGCGCTGTCTTGAAAGAAGGGCTATATGATGCCTTCGAACATCGCGATGACCTCTTCAAAGTTATTCGTTTTTATTCAACGCACAAAGACAACGAGCTGACGTCTCTGGCTGACTACGTATCGCGCATGAAAGACGGGCAAAAAGAAATTTATTACATGTCCGGCGAAAATCTGGAAACGCTGAAAAACGCACCACAGATTGAAGGATTCAAAGAGCGCGGAATCGAAGTTCTGTTCTTCACGGATACAATCGATGATTTCTGGCTGCAAAGCATCCCCGACTTTAAAGACAAGCCTTTCAAATCTGTCACCAAAGGCAATATCGACCTGTCCACGGTCAGCGCCAATGATGACGACAAAAAAGAAGGGACAGAAGACGCAAGTGGAAAAATATCGGACCGCTTGCTCAACATCATCAAAGACGAACTCAAAGAAGATGTCGGTGATGTCCGTGTAACAAATCGCCTCACCGGTTCCCCGGTTTGTCTGGTTGCCGGCGATGACGAGGTTGATTTGCGGATGGAGCGTGTCTTACGCATTCATCAAAAATACGAACCGCAATCAAAACGCGTGCTGGAAATAAACCCGGATCATCCCTTGATTACACGTCTGTCCACCATGGCCGATGAAAACGCGGGCGGAGAAACACTTTCCGATGCCGCGCATCTGCTACTGGATCAAGCGCGAATCATTCAGGGCGAACCCGTACCCGACCCGGCAGCATTCGCCCGGCGCATGGCCATTTTCATGGAACGCGGACTGGCTGCCTAAACGAACGGGCTGCACCATGTGGCGGGGGATATGAATAAGGAGGAGCCTTCAAACGTCCGGTTACCGACTTTCACCCATTGCCGCGTTTAAAAGTTTTTCTAACACTGCATTTTCTGCGCTGCTACAACCCCTGCACCCCTAACAAATAAATACGCAGGTAGAGTCATTCTGCACCTCCTAGCATAAGTCGACTTGTGTGATAATCAACTTTCAAAATAGCCTTATCTTTTTCAAAACAAGAGGGGGAAGGGGTTGTTCTTTCTTTGGAACTACCGTAAAAAGAATAATCTGTATATCCTATATAAAATTTACCATGATCTTCAGAGTCTATTGAAGCCCACCGAGAAAATTCTAGTACCTTGATAGGAGTTTCATTTTTAATAAATACAAACGCCCAATTAAACTTAAAAGATCTCAAATTGGGCAAAGAGATTTTAGCATCCATATATCTAGCTCCCAAAATTCCTTTTTTTCTTACTTCTTCACTTTCAAAATAAGAATCTTTTGCTACACCGCAAACCCTGTCCCATTCGAAGTCATATATGCTCTCCAGTCGAATAATTTTTTCGCTTTTTGAAGTCCTTTCTGATACACGTAAAAAGCCTTTTTCTACGCGGGCTATAAAATCTTTTTCTTCCAAAGAAGTGAAAAATGAATAACCGTACATACACATCAGAGCAATTAATACGACTGCTACAATCTTATGCTTCTTAACTTTCTCCAAAAACTTCATCCGCCCTGACGCCCCTCGTAAAGATCGCTCTCTCAAATCCTTGCTCACCTTTATCATTATAAAGTGCTTCAGTTAGCAAAAGCTTTGCAAAGGTCAACGCACCTTTGATGTTTAACAGAAAAACATTGCATTCTATAATACCATAACATACCATCACAACAGAACCTCGCAACTAAACAACAATAGATTTGCATTATGAAAAATCTTATTGCTCTCGCTTTCCTAGCAACCGCCTTGTTCACAGGCGCACCCGCCCTTGCCGATGACAACGCCGATAACAACAGGAACGATGTCACCACGATAAAAAAATACAAACTTCCCGGCGGCACCCTTTTTGATATCAAAACCAAACACCATACCTGCACACAAGACAAACACCCGGTTTCACTGGAAACGGCCACATCATTTTATACATCCGGCCGAGACAACGCGCAGGGGGAAAAGCAAGCAGCCATCATGCATGCTTTTAAAGAAACCATGCAGCCGCTTTTTGCCAAACCGCTTGATAGGTTCGCTGCCACCATGACCGGCAATAAAATTGAAAACACCGCACAAATCTTTACAGATGCGCTTCGTGGAAACACCCGGCACCATAACGCCCGCACGCCGGCATATAACGCATTCGCCGCACAGGCACTGAATGCATCACAAAACTTACAGCGGACAATATCTGCCATCGCGAAAACAGAAATCATATCAATGCCAAGAATAGACCGCATTGAAACCGGCAACCAAAACCCACAACTTTGCCCTTAAGCGGCGGCCGCTTTTTTTAACAAATCAGAATAATTAATCTCCGGACGCGGCCCCATGTGGGAAATTACTTCCGCCGCCGCCATAGCGCCCAGCTTGCCGCACATCTCCAGACTCATATTGCGCGTAAACCCAAACAGGAATCCGGCAGCAAACTGGTCTCCGGCACCGGTCGTATCAACAACACGCTCCACAGGCTCCGCCTCAATCATGACAAGACCATCTTTTGAAACGATTACAGCGCCTTTTTCACCACGCGTTAAAACAGCAACCTCGCATTTATTCATCACCTGCTTGTAGGCCTGCTCAAATGTTTCTGTATCATAAAGTGATATGATTTCCTGTTCATTGGCAAAAAGAATATCTGTATGCTCGGCAACCAGATAACGAAAATCATCCCGGTGACGCTCAACACAAAACGGATCTGACAGCGTCAATGCGACGCGGTGCCCCGCATCATGTGCGATTTGCGCACCCAGCTTAAAAGCTTCCTTGGCCTTGGGGTCATCATATAAATACCCTTCCAGATAAGTAATCTTTGAAGACGCAATCAAATGTTCGTCAATATCATCCGGGCCCATCTCTATCGATGCGCCCAAAAACGTATTCATTGTACGCTGACCGTCCGGTGTCACCAGAATAAGACAACGCCCCGTCGGCGACCCGACCACCAACGGTGTTGTTTTATAATACAACCCCATCGCCCGCATATCATGGGCAAAAACACCGCCCAGCTGATCTTGGGCAACCTTGCCGATAAAGGCGCCGTTGCCGCCGAAAGAAGCAAAACCCGCCATCGTGTTCGCCGCCGAACCGCCGGAAGATTCAATTGCCTCCCCCATATCGGCATAAAGCTCTACCGCGCGACGCTCATCAATCAGGCTCATCGCCCCGCGCCGCATCCCATGCAGTTTTTCCTGCTCACCTAAAAACTCATCAGTCGCATGTGCCAGAACATCCACCAGCGCATTACCAATGGCAATCATGTCATAAACAGGGTCGGACATATTCTTTTTTCCTATTTCCAATTGAACAACAATCGCTTATTTATAGGCTATCGAATAAAAGGATGAAAGCCATTATGGCGAAAAAGACGATAAAAACCGTAAAAGAAAAGGCCGTAGAAGCCGCTCTTGCCCTTGCCGCAAAGGATGGATGGGACGCTGTCACCCTGCACGCCATTGCCCGCAAGACCAAAATACCCCTGCATGAGCTGCACGACCATTTCGAAGACCGCTATGACATCATCGCGGCCTGGGGACGGATCATAGACAAAAAGGTGCTGGCAAATGCGGGCGCGCCCGATCCCGACGACGATACATCACCCCGCGACCGGCTCTTCGATTTGCTGATGGAACGGCTTGATGTGGTAAATGAACAACGCGACGGTGCCAAGGCGATTTTAAGCTCTTTCAAATGCGACCCGAAACAAGCCGTCATCTGCCTGCCGCATCTGTGCCGCTCGATGGGCTGGATGGCGGATGCCGCCGGGGTTGAGACAGGCGGGATCAAGGGCGTGGCAAAAATAGCTGGTCTTACGGCCCTTTATCTAAAAGCGCTGTGGGTCTGGCGCGATGACGACAGCACCGACATGGCCAAAACCATGGCCTCTCTCGATCAGTCACTGGGCCGCGCGGAACGATGGGCCGAAAATCTGGGCTTTCGCGCATAATATTAACGGCTTATATGTTGATAAAATACGTAAATCACGTTAAAAAGAAAGCATCATGACCCAAGCACAAACAAAGACAGAACCCATGACCGAAAACGCTTCCCCCTCTGATACCGTAGACATGAAAGATATCGTCGCACTCTGTAAACGACGCGGCTTTGTGTTTCCGGCGTCCGACATTTACGGCGGCATTAACGGCTTCTGGGATTACGGCCCACTCGGCGTGGAGCTGAAAAACAATCTGCGCGATTTGTGGTGGAAACAAATGGTCATTACCCCGCCTGTCGGGCCTGATGGCGCGCCCGTACAAATTGTCGGCCTTGATTCATCGATTATCCAAAACCCAAAAGCGTGGGAAGCCTCCGGACATGTTGGTGGATTTTCCGACCCGATGGTGGATTGCAAGGAAACGAAGAAACGCTACCGCCAGGATCACTTGATCGTTCTTACCGCAGACAAAGCAGACCGCTGGCCTTCCTTCCATGAAGAAACCGAAGATGCCAATATTTCAAAAAAGCTAAAAAAACTCGGCCTGCCCACTGATCTTTCTTTGTTCAAAAAAGTAAATCTTACAGAACTGGATGTTGCCACATACGAAAAAATTGTTGGCCCGGATGTCAATGAACCCGGCACCCTGACCGCACCCAAAGAATTCAACCTCATGTTCCACACTTTCGTTGGTGCCACAGCAAGTGATGATAACAAAGCCTATCTGCGCCCTGAAACGGCACAAGGCATCTTCCTGAACTTCAAAAACGTAGTTGATAGCTCCCGCGTCCGCATCCCCTTTGGGATTGCGCAAATCGGCAAAGCCTTTCGTAATGAAGTCACACCGCGTAATTTCATTTTCCGCAGCCGTGAATTCGAACAAATGGAAATGGAGTGGTTCTGCCATCCAGATGATGCCAAAAAGTGGCGGGATTTCTGGTTCGCCGAACGCATGAAATTCTGGGAATCTATCGGTCTTGCCGGTGACAACCTGATTAAACGCGATCATGATGATGATGAGCTTTCCCACTACGCCAAGGAAGGTCTGGGAACAGCGGACATTGAATATCGCTTCCCCTTCACCGCGCCGGGTTACGGCGAGCTGGAAGGCATCGCGCATCGTTGCGACTTTGACCTGACCGCGCATCAAGAACATTCAAAACAAAAACTGGAATATATGGACCCGGACGACAATAAAAAACGCTACATCCCGCATGTCATTGAACCCGCCGCCGGCTTAACACGTGGTGTGTTGGCCTTGTTGTGCGAAGCCTATACGCCCGATCCGAACCGTCCGGCAAAAATGTTCATGAATTTTCATCCATCTGTTGCGCCAAAGAAAGCTGCGATCCTACCGCTGACTGCCAAAGGTGTGCACCCGGAAATTGCGACCAAGCTTTATATGAAGCTGCGCGAACATTACAGTGTTGATCTGGATATCAAACAAAATATAGGCAAGCGTTACGCACGACAGGATGAAATCGGCACGCCGTTCTGCTTCACCATCGACGACCAAACCGCCGCAGATCACACCGTCACCGTGCGCCATCGCAACACGATGAAGCAAGATCGCATTCATCTGGATTCCGTACTGGAATACATGCGTGACAATATGAACCTGGCAACCGGGCGGGCATAGCGTCCTATGAAAGCAGCACCCAAACCCATCATCATCGCCATCGACGGTAACGCTGCCAGCGGCAAGGGTACGCTGGGCAAGCGACTGGCCGGACGGCTGGGGCTGGCACATATGGATACAGGCTCACTCTACCGGCTGGTTGCCCTCAACCTTATGAACCGGGGGCGCGATCCCGCTGATGAAAGCCGCGCTGTGGAAGCCGCCGCAGCGCTCAATAAAAGCTACAAACCAGAAGATTCTGACAATCCATTGATCCGCACAGATGCCGTCGGCGCAGTCACATCACAAATCTCGGCCATCCCCGCTGTGAGAGATCAAATACTTGAATTACAAAGGAATTTTGCCCAAAACCCACCTCTGCTGCTCGATGGGCGTACCCCGCGCGGTGCCATTTTAGACGGACGGGATATTGGCACCGTCGTCTGCCCCCAAGCAGACATCAAATTCTTTGTCACGGCCAGCCCCGAAACAAGGGCCGAAAGACGGCATAAAGAGTTGCAATCCAAGGGAATTTCCGTTACATATGACGCCGTTCTGGCAGACATGCACGAGCGCGATGCGCGGGATGCTGGGCGGGCAACCGCCCCCATGAAACCCGCAGCGGATGCGATCATGCTGGACACAAGCACGATGACAATTGATGACGTCGTTGCTTTTGCCCTCAAAAAAATTCGTCAAAAGACGAATTTTGCGCTGGGATAAAGAATTCCCGAAAAAGGGGATAAATAAAGACAATCCGTGCTGTAAGCAAGCCGGCGTATCCGGGGCGCGGAACTGTCTATATATCGAAGACTGAAAAGGAATAAAAACATGGCAAGTGTAGCCGCAAATCTGAAAGACAAAGAAGACTCTATGGAGTTCGCCTCCCTCCTCTCTGAATCAATGGGGGAGCAAACAAAATATACAGGAAATGTCGTGGTAGGGCGCATCGTCGAAATTACTGACGATTTCGCAATTATCGATGTGGGCCTGAAATCTGAAGGCCGCGTATCACTGCGTGAATTTTCATTGCCGGGCCAAGACCCGGAAATCAAGACGGGCGACAATGTAGAAGTATTCGTCGAACGCATGGAAAACCGCGATGGTGAAACTGTTCTCTCCCGTGAAAAAGCACGGCGCGAGGAAGTGTGGATCGATCTCGACAAATCATACAGCAAAGGTGAACGCGTTACGGGCGTTATCTTCGGCAAGGTCAAGGGCGGATTTACAGTCGATCTCGGCGGTGCCGTGGCCTTCCTGCCCGGTTCGCAAGTGGACATCCGCCCTGTGCGTGATGTTGGCCCGCTGATGAACACACCGCAACCATTCCACATCCTGAAAATGGATCGTGCACGCGGTAACATCGTTGTATCACGACGTGCGGTTCTGGAAGAATCCCGCGACGAAGTACGCACAGAACTTCTGGGCAACCTGCGCGAAGGCCAGATCGTCCAGGGTGTCGTTAAAAACATCACAGACTACGGCGCGTTCGTGGATCTGGGTGGTGTTGACGGCCTGTTGCACGTCACGGATATTTCCTGGAAACGTGTTGGTCACCCATCGGAAGTTTTGAGCGTCGGCCAATCGATCGACGTACAGATTATCCGTTACAACGAAGAAAACCAGCGCATCAGCCTCGGCATGAAGCAACTGGAAAGTGATCCGTGGGAAGGCGTTGCTGCTAAATACGCGCCGAGCACGAAATATACGGGCCGTATCAACAACATCACCGACTATGGTGCCTTTGTTGAACTGGAACCCGGTATTGAAGGTCTGGTACACGTCTCTGAAATGTCATGGACAAAGAAAAACGTCCATCCTGGTAAACTGGTTTCCACATCTCAAGAAGTGGAAGTCATGGTACTGGAAGTTGACCCGACGAAACGCCGTATCTCCCTTGGTCTCAAACAGTGCATGGAAAATCCATGGGCACAGTTTGCGGAACAGCACAAAGTCGGCATGGAGCTTGAAGGTGAAATCCGCAACGTTACCGAATTCGGTATGTTCGTGGGTCTGCCTTGCGACATCGACGGCATGGTGCACCTATCCGATGTGACATGGGAAGAAAATGCAGCTGAAGCTTTGAAGGCCTTTAATAAAGGTGACAATGTGAAAGTGAAAATCCTCGAAATCGATCCTGAAAAGGAACGCGTTGCACTGGGTATCAAACAGTTCAGCGAAAACCCCAATGCGGGTGCCGAGGGTGACAGCAGCAGCGGTGGCGGCCTGAAGAAAGGGGCCATTGTAACCTGTACCATCACGGAAGTAGCAGAGCGTGGCGTTGAGGTGAAAACCAACGACGGAACAACGGGCTTCATCAAGAAGGGTGATTTGTCCCGCGAGCGTTCCGAACAACGTCCTGACCGCTTCGCTGTCGGTGAAAAGGTTGATGCCAAGATCACATCCTTCGATAAGAAAGGCAAAGTGAGCCTCTCTATCAAGGCGCGTGAGATCGAGGAAGACAAGGCTGCACTGGAAGAATTCGGTTCATCCGATTCCGGCGCATCACTGGGCGACATTCTGGGCGCAGCTCTGAACAAAGACAAAGCTGCCGAAGAAGAAGCCGAGCCTGTCGAGGCAGAAGCCAAGCCAAAGAAAAAAGCGCCCGCAAAAAAGGCAAAGAAAGCCGATGATGCTGCCGCCGAAACAAAAGAGGCTTCGGACAAAGAGTAATATTAAAGAATACCCAGATAACCATCTTCTTCGTTTGGTATCGGGTTAAGTGAAAGTCGGGTGGGCAGCAAGCCACCCGGCTTTTTTTTTAAATGCGCGGCAACATTGTTTTTCAAAGACAAAAGAGAATTATTTTTCAAAAAAGACGGAAGAAAAAAGACAAAAAAAATCACCAGCATTTCCGCTAGTGATTTTAAGTAACAGATACCAGATCGTCCAAGGGTCAAAAAACCTGTAAATTCTTTTTATTCACGGACGCTTGATGCGCCTCTTAATTAACTCCTTGTTATTGTGGCTCCTGCTTGCGTTTTGTCCCCGCGCCTTAGCCCTTATTTTCCGCCTCACACTCAACCGCTCATTTGCGACTGCTTATAGTTTTAGTTTATCTAAATTTTTATGTAAATGCAAGGGGTTCTTGCTAAGCTATTGATTTAAAATTATTTATGAGCTGTTGGAAGTCGTCTGGATAGGGTGCCTCAAACGTCATTTCCGCCTCTGTGACCGGATGAATAAAGGATAAACGGCAAGCATGAAGGGCTTGGCGTGCAAAACCCAAAATCACATCCTTCTCCTCATCTTCATATCTGTTTTTCTTCAACAAAGAAGCGGCGGCATTGGGTTGCCCGCCGTAAACGGGATCGCCTACCAACGGATGACCAATATGGCTCATATGAACACGCACCTGATGCGTACGCCCCGATTCAAGACGGCACTCCAACAACGCGGCCGCCGCCCCATAATTTTCCAGCATCGTATAATGAGTTACAGCGGCGCGCCCATATTTTTTATTCACTGTCATTTTCTGGCGGTGAACATGGTGACGACCGATAGGTTGATCAACCTTACCTTTACGTGGCTGCGGTACCTTCCACACAAGCGCCTTGTAATGCCGTGACAAGGTACGTTCTGCAAGCTGCTCTGATAAGCCATGATGGGCGGCGTCACTTTTTGCGGCCACCATCAAGCCGGTTGTATCCTTATCCAGACGATGGACAATCCCCGGTCGACGTACACCGCCAATCCCCGACAAACTATCACCGCAATGATACAATAGTGCATTCACCAGCGTACCTGTCGAATGTCCGGGTGCCGGATGCACAACAAGCCCTGCCTGTTTATTAATGACCAGAAGGTGTTCATCCTCATAAACAATATTAATAGGGATGTTTTCCGGCACGGGTGTGGCATCTTCCGGAGGCGGCACCAAAACGGTAACGCGCATATCTTCCTGTACCTTACGGGAGGGATCCTCGCAAACCGTATCATCAATAGAAACGGCGCCGGCAAGAATAAGCTCCTTCAATCGCGAGCGCGATAAATTAATATCCGCGCATTGGCGTGCAAGCCAAGCATCAAGGCGCGCACCTGAATCTTCAGATGTCACTGTAAATGCGACCGCGCCGCATTCATCGCCTTCATTTATAGCAGGATCATTGTGCATGGCTGCGTCTGATGTCGCACGGATCGTCATAAGGGTCAAGGGCCGTTGCCACAAAAACCCATCCTTTTGTTAACTGCTCCCGTGCCTGGGACGCTGTCGCATCATCATCATCATCATCAGAAGACGCTTGTGGAATAATAAAATTATCACCGACCATGTCTTCTGCAAGCGGGCTCGAATCAGACTCGATTGTGGCCGTAACAACGCGCTCGCCGTTCCACCCCCGTATGAAATCATAGGCTTTGGCCTGCACACCTTCGATATACGACTCATCTTCGACAATGACCCCACGCGAGGACAAAGTCAGCATACGTATATGATCACGCCGGCCACTCCCTTCCGCAGCACGTGCATTCATGGCAACAATAATGCGGCCATCTTCATTCCGCATTAACCCGAAGCTGACAAAGGCAACATCCGGGCGGCGGAAATAACGCTGCCACTCCGGCTCACCCAGCGCATCAATCGCCATCAACCACGTAGCATCTTCGCCGCCATCCGCCGGTGTAGAGTTACCGAGAACCAGATAACCATGCTGTTTATGCCCCGCCATCGAGGCTGTCTCTGCGGCCTGCTGCAAAACAGAAAACTTTCCGCGCGGATAAATGCGCTGCCAAAGCACCGTGCCATCATCACCCAAATTCAACACCCATCCAGCCATGCGCCCGTCATCAAGCTTTATTCGTCCTGTCGCCAGATAACCACCCCCACTTAGCGCAGCAACGCCTTCAATCCGGTTCGGAATACCCGGGCGATAAGCACGTTTCCAAATTTTCTGGCCATCCGCCTTAAACCGGAACAACAAGCCATGCTGATCACTTTCAAGCGCATGACTAATGGAATGAACAATCACAGCAAAGCCGTCATCACCCTGTGTTGGCAACAGACCGACAGCATCATAATCATATGCATCATCCTGAAGAATTTTCTCGCGACGATATGTGCCATCCTTGCCATACCATGACAGACGTACAAAATGCCGTGCCTTGCCCTTACCGCCACGAAAATTAGATACCGCTACATAGCCGCCCTTCAGACTAATAAGCTTGATCGGCAGTTCTCCTTCTTTCACAGGATACATTTTTTCAGCCAACACCCGGCCGCGCCGATTAAGTTTTGCCAGCACAAGTTTCTGCGGCTTAAAACTTTTCTTTTCGATCGTCCGTCCCAAAGCCATCACCGTACCGCCGGGCACGGGCACACCTGACAAAAGCTGTACCATCATATCGCGCTGATCGTATGTCGCGTCCCAAACCGTTGGCACGCCCAGACTTGGTGGATGCAAAGTTATAATCGCTTCAAACGCCGTATCGCATTTTATTTGCGCATGCGCGGGCACAGCTCCCACAAACTGCAGAAACAAACCGACAAACAAAAATAAAAGGAATGATTTCATTTTCTTAACATAAATGTGGACAGAAGCTACACTAAAAGTCTAAAGTTCTCTATCAATCATGTCCATGTATTATAAATGGATTATAAAAGGTTGAATGATGAAACTACTTATTATAACCGATGCATGGCACCCGCAAGTTAATGGCGTAGTCCGCACTTATGAATACATGCTGCCTGAACTGGAAAAGGCCGGGCACACAGTCAAAGTCATCGGACCCCATGATTTTCCTCTCCATATTCCGATGCCGGGCTATCGCGAGATTGAGCTGACGTTATTTCCATTCCGGCGTCTGCGCAAAATGATCGAAAATTTTGTACCGGACAGCATTCATATCGCGACGGAAGGGCCTTTAGGGCTGGCAGCAAGGCGTTATTGCAAAAAAAAGAACATCCCTTTTAACACGGCCTACCATACGCAGTTTCCGGATTATGTAGCCAAACGTGTTGCCAAAATAACCAAGAAAGCTTTCAATCCCACAAAATCAGCCATGATCAAATGGATTAAAAAATTCCATGATTCTGCTGATGCCGTGATGGTTGCCACGCAAACGCTGGAAGATAAATTAACCTCATGGGGGTTCGCAACGCCCTTGCACCGTCTGACCCGTGGCGTGACGACAGATACCTTTTATCATGACGGACCGCAGGCTTTGCATGACATGCCGAAACCCATTGCACTTTTTGTCGGACGTGTTGCGATTGAAAAAAACATCGGTGCCTTTCTTGATATGGAGTGGAAGGGCAGCAAAGTTGTAATCGGCGAAGGCCCGATGCTCGATGTATTAAAGAAAAAATATCCGTACACACATTTTGCTGGCAAAAAAACAGGGCATGATCTGGCCGCACATTACCGTGGTGCAGATGTTTTTGTATTCCCGTCAACAACAGATACCTTCGGCATGGTGCTGACCGAAGCACTGGCCTGCGGCCTTCCTGTCGCCGCTTACGATGTAATGGGCCCGCGCGATATTATTACGCAACAGCATCTGGGGGCGCTCAGCGCTGATTTGCAGGAAGCTGCTGAAAATGCCTTAAAAGCACCGGGTACGCGGGAAGATCGTTTTCAACATATACAAGAAAACTACACATGGACCATCGTCGCACAACAATTTATTGAGATTAGCGAATTCACACGCATTAAATAATCAACAAACAACCAATGATCCGAATTTAACTTTTACGCCAGCGCAATATCGGCGCGCGTGCCGCCGTCACTTCATCCAGACGCTGACGCGGTGTGCTTTCGGGCAGATGGTGAAACTTATCCGTATCGCTTGCTTTCACATCAGCGGCAATCTCTTTCATCACAGTAATAAAGCGATCGATAGAATCCTTGCTCTCCGTTTCGGTAGGCTCTATCAACATCGCGCCCTGCACAACCAACGGGAAATAAACCGTCATCGGGTGGATGCCTTTTTCACACAGTGCCTTGGCAATATCCAGCGTGGTAACACCCGCCTCTTTCTGATGCTTATCCGTCAGCAAACATTCATGCATACACGGGCCGTCAAACGGCACATGATAATCATCCTTCAGTTGCGAAAGAATATAATTTGCGCCGAGCACGGCATCTTCTGCCACTTGCTTTAAACCATCTGCGCCGTGCGACAATATATAAGCCAGCGCCCGCACATGCATACCAAATTGTCCTGTGAAACCCTTCAAACGCCCGAGCGTCTCCATACGCTCACCCTCATAGGCCAGATGAAACTCATCGCCGCGCTTTTCAACAACCGGCACCGGCACATAAGGATCTAAATCTTCTGTCACACAAATAGGACCGGAACCCGGACCGCCACCGCCATGCGGCGTTGAAAATGTTTTGTGCAAATTCAAGTGCATGACATCAACACCCAACGCACCGGGGCGGGCCTTGCCGACAATGGCATTGAAGTTCGCGCCGTCACCATAAAAATATCCGCCGGCATCATGCAATAATTTCGAAATCTCAATGATTTCGCTTTCAAACAAACCGCATGTATTCGGGTTTGTGACCATCATACCGGCAATGTTCTTACCATCACCCAAAGCTTCCTTGAACGCAGCAACGCTCATCCGCCCTGTTTCCTTTGTTGGAATGACTTTCAACGTATAACCGCACATCGCCGCCGTCGCCGGATTTGTACCATGTGCTGAATCAGGAACCAGCATAATATTCCTGTGCCCCTGGCCTTTTGCTTCATGCGCGCGGCGAATGGTCATGATCCCGGCCAGCTCGCCATGCGCACCCGCTGCCGGTGCCAGACAAATACCGGGCAACCCCGTCAGCTCTGCCAAAATCTCCTGCAACTCATACATAAGACGCAGTGCACCCTGCACCGTGTTTTCCGGCTGCAAAGGGTGAATATGCGCAAAACCGGGCAGGCGCGCCATTTTTTCATTCAGGCGCGGATTGTGCTTCATCGTGCAACTACCCAACGGAAAAAAACCGTGATCAATAGAATAATTCCACGTCGACAGCCGCACAAAATGGCGCATAACCTGCGGCTCACTTACCTGCGGCAAGCCAATATTGCCGCGCACTGGCTGTCCCGTACGCGAACTTATTCCCTGCGGCACCGGAAAATCAACACCGGGCGTATCACTGCGCTCCTTCTCCCATAGCAAATTCTCTTCGTAATGAAGGCCGCGGTTACCGCCACAGACCTGATCATCAACGCTATCCATTTTTACTATTTTTTGCTCTGCTATCATCTAAAACTTCTGCTTTCTCATTCCCAATACAGACCACGCCGACTTCAACAGCCCACTCACAGCAACCGCAATTTTGATACGCACCATCTCTTGCTTTTTCTCGAACAACTCATCAATCGCGTTTGTGATATCGGCAATATATTCACGCCACTCCGAATACTCGCCCAATACCTCACGCTGCTCCTGCGCCAACTCAAAAAGAGACACCGGATTGGTTGTACTGTCCTGAAAGTAAGAACGATTGGCTGCATTCACAGTCAACATCATTAAAAACGGCTTGTTTCCACCGGCATAATGCACTAACCGCTCAGCTGCCGCACACAAAATACCCAGCATGACCGTATTTTGATTCTTTGATAGCAGCTCCTTTTTTACGCCCTTTTCCGTGAGCCAGATCAAAAAGGATGTCCAGTCTTCGATGATATCGGCGTCTTCATTTCCGGTTTGCGAATGAGGAATATCAAATTTTTCAAATAAATCGTTCAGAACATCCCGACCCTGAATAGATGATACGTCTTTATTCTCACCCACATCCGCCTTCACAGCGTCCTCTACCATTTTTGATCGTGTCGATGTCATAGAACCCCCTCCAATGCTTTTACAAATTTTTGAATATCCAAATCAGTCGTCATCTCTGTTGCGGCCAAAAGAAGCTGATTATCATCCAGCGCATAACCGGCAATAATGCCCTGATCCGCAAGTTTCTCCACCACATCAGCAGAATTGTCACAGGGCAATTCCACAGTAAATTCATTAAAGAAATTTCCCGTCACAAGCTGAATGCCTTTTATCTTTGTGATTTCATCCGCCAAACGGCACGCCGCCTCATGATTAAGCACAGCCAGGCGCTTAAATCCATCCTCACCCAAAAGCGCCATATGCACCGTAAATGCCAGCGCACATAAACCCTGGTTCGTGCAGATATTTGATGTCGCTTTCTCCCGGCGGATATGCTGCTCCCGTGTGGAAAGCGTCAAAACAAAACCACGGCGCCCTTGCACATCCTTTGTCATGCCGCATAATCGCCCCGGCATTTGACGGACAAATTTTTCCTTCGTCGCGAAAAAACCCAGATGCGGGCCGCCAAAGCTCATCGGCAATCCAACCGAACGCGCCTCACCACAAACTATATCCGCACATTCCGGCGCCGGCAGCAAACCAAGCGCAACAATTTCATTCACCACCACAACCAGCATCGCACCGCTGGCGTCACATTTCTTGCGCCATTCATCCAGCGCAAAAGTCTGGCCGTAAAAATCAGGATACTGCACAATAACACAAGCTGTTTCGTCATCCGGATCGCCATCAGCAATCGATGCGCCTTCCAAATTCCCGACATAGCTTTGCAACACACCCCGGTAATCAAAATGCAGCGCGTTCCCGATCACAACATTGCTTCTCTTCTTTAAACGCATTGCCATCAATGCTGCTTCCGCAGTCGCTGTTGCGCCGTCATATAACGATGCATTGGCAATTTCCTGACCGGTCAGAAGCGCAACAAACGTTTGGAACTCAAAAATAGCTGTCAATGTGCCCTGTGCTATTTCCGGTTGGTACGGCGTATAGGCGGTCAAAAACTCACTCCGCTGAATAATATAATCGACCGTTGCCGGCAGGTGATGGTAATAACAACCCGCACCCAGAAAAAACGGGCCGCCCGGCGCTGCATGATTTTCATTAGCGTAAGAACCCAGCTTGCGTTCGACTTCCAGCTCTCCCATATGCAACGGGATATCAGCCAATCCATCTATGAAGGCTGACTGCGGAATATCACGATACAAATCATCAACGGATTTTTCGCCTACGGCCTCCAACATCGCCGCACGTGAATTCTTTGTTTGTGGCAAATAACGCATAAAGGATCTACTCCTGTGAACTCAAAAATTCGTCATAGGCTTCCTTGTCCATTAATTCTTCAAGGTCGCTCTCATCTGTGACTTTAATTTTTACGATCCACCCTTCTTCCAAAGATTTTTTAATCAATTCAGGGTCACTCGATAGATTATCATTAATCGCAACAATTTCACCGGCCACGGGACTGTAAACCTCAGCAGCCGTTTTCACAGACTCAACAACCGCAAAGTCTTCACCCTTGCTAACCGTCCGCCCAACATCAGGTAACTCAACAAAAACCAGATCACCCAATGCATCCTGCGCATAGGCTGTAATACCGATCACAGCCACATTGCCATCCTCCAGCTTTAACCACTCATGCTCTTTTGTATATTTTATTGCTTCCGCCATTTTGTTACCCGCCTTGCTTGTTTACTAATGATATTAAAGCTTTAAACCATGTCTCACGACTCTTCAATATGCCCTATATTAATCCTCAATATGCCCCACATTAACAAGTAGGATAAAAAGCTTGCACACAGCCGCAACATTACGGTAAAAGATTATGTCGCCAATCATCAGAGTCTCTATTATTATGTTAAGCAAAACGGGCAAATCTTTTCTTACTGCCGCTTTTTTTATGGCTGCCATGGGCTTGGCAAATGCCGACCCGGCGCTGGCGGAAACACGGAATTATCACATTGATATCGCTGAAAAAACCGTCAATTACACCGGACAGGATGTAAAGGCATTGACCGTTGGCGGCGGCATTCCCGGCCCCGTCATAGAAGCCACGGAAGGCGATACCCTGCGGGCGACCTTTTGCAATAAAATGGCCGTAGAAAGCTCCGTCCACTGGCACGGTATCCTGCTACCCAATGAACAAGACGGTGTGCCCTACCTGAATTCGCCGCCGATAAAGGCCGGCCAATGCCTGACTTATGAATTTCCAATAACCCACAGCGGCACCTACTGGTACCACTCCCATACCGGGCTCCAGGAACAACGCGGTGTATATGGCGCGCTCGTCTTCCATCCAAAGAAAAAGGGACACATGCAGGCCGATCATGACCATACGGTCGTCCTCTCCGACTGGAATGATGAAAACCCGATGCGGACTATGCACAATCTAAAACGCGATGGTGATTTTTACGCCCGGAAAAAAGATACGCTGCAATCATGGGACAAGGTTCTGTCCTGCGGATGGGATGCCGTCACAGACCGCTTGAAAAGCGCCTGGATCAGGATGGGACCCATGGATGTTTCTGATGTCGGCTATGATGCTTTTCTTGCGAATGGAGAAAAAAAATTCACCCTGCCTGATATTCAGCACGGCGATAAAGTAAAGCTACGGCTTGTGAATGCCGGCGCCTCCAGCTTCTTCACAGCACAGTTCGCAGGCGGCGCCATGACGGTTGTTGCTGCCGACGGCGTGGATGTAAAGCCCTTCAAGGTTGAACGGCTTCTAATGGGCACAGCAGAAACCTATGATGTAATCGTTTCCATGCCGCACGATGGCCACGCTTATGAACTGCGCGCCACAGCACAAGATGGCACAGGATACAGCTCTACAATTCTGGGCAATAGCGCAGATATCGTAAACGCACCGGATATACCGCGCCAAAATATCTGCCAAGCAGCCGACCATTCCATGCATGATATGAAAGGCATGGATCATAGCACCACAGATCACAGCGCCATGAAACATGATGACACGGACAAGCCCCAAATGGATCATTCTAAGATGGATCATTCCGGTCACGCAGGACATGTCATGCCGCCAAAAGAAATGACCGTTCATAAAGCCATGAATGGCTATGACCTTCTGCGCGCCATGGAAAGCACCAAACTGGATGACAGCCGCCCCTGGCAAGATATCAAGTTGGAAATGACCGGATCAATGAATGATTACCTTTGGTCCTTCAATGAAACGTTATTCTCGGACGCGGAACCATTAAAAATCCACAAGGGCAACAACGTCAGAATTACACTCACCAACCAAACCATGATGGCGCACCCTTTTCATCTGCACGGCCACTTCTTTCGTGTTCTCAATAAAAACGATGATGAAAGCCCGCTTAAGCACACCGTCATTATCAAACCGGGCGAGGAAAGACAGATTGAATTTTATGCCAGTGAAGATGGTGACTGGCTCTCACACTGCCATATCGCCTATCACATGGCCGCTGGCATGACGCGCATTTTCAAATATGACGGCACACCGGTAAACCCACAGACAAACAAGCTGTTTCATGACAAGGACATCTTCGCATTCGGTGAGCTTAATTTGCAAAGCAACATGTATTCCGGCGAGGGCATGATTGTCAGCGGGCGCAATGCGCTATCCATTGATATCGATGGTGACTACCATTTTGACCATTACGACATTGACCTGCATTACGAGCGCGCTGTCGGCCCCAATATGAAAGCATTTTTCGGTGGTGATTTTGACAATGACCCGCATGATGATAAAGCCGAAAGCCATGCCGTTATCGGCCTGCACTATACTTTGCCGATGCTGATCGAATCAGAGCTGCGCGTTGATCATACCGGCCATGTCCGTGCCGAGTTTAGCAGCGAGATAAACCTGACAAAAGATCTTACCCTACACTGGAGAGTCAACACAGACAAAGAATACCGTGCCCACCTTGAATACAGCCTGGACAACAAACAAAGGTGGGCCGTCACCGGTGGTTATGATTCTGATTTCGGCTTGGGAATCGGCCTTAAGCTCGGATTTTAGCCCGCTTTCAATGCGGCCTTTATTTCGCCTAATTTATGATCTATATGAATGACATGAGATATTTCATCATTTTAACGGTCATCCTGTTTCTGTGCACACCCGCCATGGGTGGAAATGACGCGCAGGAAAAACAGCCTCCTTCAGTTAAAAAAGTCGAGGACTATTTGCGCGATCTCGGCACAGCACAAGCACGTTTTCTACAAACAGCAAGTGACGGCTCACAATATCTTGGCACATTTTATCTCAACCGCCCCGGCAAACTGCGCTTTGAATATGACGAACCGGTTGATGATTTTGTCGTTGCAGATGGATACTTCATATATTTTTACGACTCCGAACTGGGGGAACAAAGCAATGCCCCGATCGGGCAAACGCTGGCCGATTTTATTTTGCGGCCCGACCTGAAATTATCCGGCGACATCGCGGTGCAAAATGTGAACAGAAACGACGGCTTGCTACAAGTCACACTGGCACAAGCAGAAGATCCCGGCGCAGGCTCACTCACACTCGGCTTTGATGAAAACCCCTTCGCGCTCAGAAAATGGCGCATCATCGACCCTCAAGGCGCGACAACAGAAATAGAACTGTTCGAACTGCAAACGGACATTGATCTGGATCGCAACCTGTTCGCCTACCATGACCCCAAAGAAAACAAGCCCTTTCATTTCAATGATTAGCGCCAGCGTTAAAAATAAGCAGGATATTCGTCACGGCATTCGAGTATTACAACTGGAAGCAACAACAGAATTTTCATGGAAAGCCGGACAATATACGCGCCTCACATTTGGAAATTTTCCACCGCGCCCTTACTCCATTGCCAACGCGCCTAATTCACATGCTCATGCACAGCTCCACGCAGCTCCCCATTCACTCATTGAAATCCACGTCAAAGACAGCGGCACAAATGGTGCCAGTACATACGCCGTCAAACATTTAAAACCCGGCGAAACAGTAAAAATTGGGGAGGCGGAAGGCGAAAGCTTTTACAACGCAGAACGTGATAGCACACGTCCCTTGCTGTTGATTGGCGGTGGACTGGGCGTAGCACCACTCAAAGCAATCGCAGAAGAAGCCTTGCTGAATATAAAAACAGCACAGCCTGTTTATCTTTACTGGGGCGCACGTCAGGCAGATGATCTATATATTGCAGACTATTTTCATGGACTGGCAAAAACACACGCCCATTTTCATTTTGTACCGGTTATCGGCGGTATGGTTGGCGAATCAGCAGCAGCCGGATTTGACAACCTGAAGGGCCTTTCGATTTTTATAGCCGGGCCCGAAGCCCTGAGTGCCGCAACAATTCCTCTACTGTTGCAAAAGGGTGCGAAAAAAGCGCATATTCATTACGATGAGTTCAAGAGAACAACAGGGACCGCTTGACGCGCTGATTAAATCCATGGCCGGGCTGCCAGGGCTAGGCCCGCGCTCGGCGCGACGGATTGCGCTGCACCTCCTGTGCAACCGCGACAAAGCCATGGAACCACTCATCGCCGCCCTGCACGACACAAAAGATTCTGTGCGCACCTGCAACATCTGCGGCAATCTCGACCGCAGCGATCCCTGCCGTATCTGTACCGATGCAAGACGCGAAGGTAACATCATTTGTATTACCGCCGGCATTGCCGATCTGTGGGCGATTGAACGCACACACGCATTTCGCGGGCAGTATCATGTTCTGGGGGGCGTGTTATCGGCACTGGACGGCATCGGGCCGGATGATTTACGCCTAGCCCCGCTACTGGAACGCCTCAAACAAAATCCTATACGGGAAGTTATTATCGCGCTCAGTGCCACTGTCAACGGCCAGGCCACTGCTCATTATCTAACCGACCGTCTGCTCGACACGGTACCGGATATTAAAATTACACGCCTTGCGCACGGGGTTCCGGTCGGCGGAGAACTCGACTATCTGGATGACGGTACGATTGCCACCGCCCTGAAATCCCGCAGCGCTTTTTAGTTACTCTTTTTCAGAGATATACAGATCGCACGCCGCACTCACCTGCAACACAGCAACGTGCGTGTTATGGCCGACCTTATCGCCGCCGATAGAAAAATCGTAATAAATACCCGACGGGAAATAATGATCCGACGTTGTGGCGGTCACAGATGAATCACCAAACTTCACGTAGACCGGGCCCGTAGCATAAAGGCTGATAATACGTGTATCGGCATTGAATGCGGTTGTATTGCGTGCGGAAGTTGCTGTCACGCTGATACTGTGGGCGCCGCCGCTTTTCAAGCGCACAGCCGGTATAACGTTATCGTCCATATCTGTAGGAAGGAATGTAGGCATATCTTGTTTCTCCTTTGTTAAAAATGAAAAAACCCGCCTCTAAGGCGGGTCAATAGATACAGCTCTGCTGTTTCTAGGATTATATTCCTTTAAAATGACTCTTTTGTCAAGAAAAAGCGACGATGCCGATTCTATCCGGCTCTACCAGATGCCGTTACGTGCCGTGCTCCTCTACAGATTTGTCATAGGCTATAAGGTGGTTGGCTAGCAGATTACCCACCGGCATATCGATCAACTCGACTGATACCTCGACATGGCCGCCTTCATTGGAACAAATATCTTCCAACCGGTTCAAAGCCTCGGCAAAACGGTTGGCGGCCTCAAGCGGCTCGGTTTCATAGACAGGCCGTTGCAGCATAAGACAGTATTTGCTCTTTCCGACCTGGGCGATGATATCACTCTGGCGGCGCAAGCGCACAAGATACTGGGACAGCTTGGCTGTTGCATACTCAACAGCATAAGGGCCGTCCGTTTCTGAAATCTGCTCGCGGTTACTGATACCGATAAACAACAAATAAGAGCGCTCCCCATAACGATCAGCGCGGTCAACGCATGATAAAAACAACTGGTTAAAAGCTGATTTAGCAATAACACCACCCGCACTGGGGAAATCTTCACTTTCATCGCCCACATCACGAATGAGCGTCGTCAGGCGCTCTGCATTATCCATGATCTGTTCCATGTGAGCGCCATCCAGCGGCTTGATAATAACATCATTGGCACCTGATTTTATGGCATCGCCCTTGTCCATGTCATGGGACATCAAAACGATATAGGGGTAATTGCTGGCGGCGCGACGAATACCGAGAACGATAGGGCGCGCATTATTCAAGGGCGCCGGGTCAAAAATGACAACATCAAATATTTCCTTGCTCAGTCTTTCAAGAGCATTGTTCTTAATCGTTTCCTCTTCGACAACATGCCCCTGAGCCTCCAGACGCGAGCGGATCAACTGCGTAGAGAGAGCATCTCTATCAATAACTAAAACTCTCATATCTAATATTTCGCCCTTCTGTCCGAGGATAAATAAACAATTCGCAAATACATTTTACCCTATATATCCAGTGTGCCAAGAGACTGTTAATAAAAATAAAATAGATATTCAGTAAATCCCTCTATTTACCCTAAATCCCATTTGACAAAGCCATGCCAATAGGTTAGATAGAACCTGCTTTTAAGGGCCCAGGTGGCGGAATTGGTAGACGCACTAGCTTCAGGTGCTAGCGGTGGCAACATCGTGGAGGTTCGAGTCCTCTTCTGGGCACCATTTTACAGATAGCATGAACAGTCAATATATCACAATTAAGACCCCTGCCCCTGGCATCGTCATGCTGACGCTGGATAATCCGGCGCGCTATAACACCCTCTCCCAAGACATGATCAGCGCCCTGCACACAGCCCTAAGCTCTGTTTCTACTGATGAAAATACGCGTGTCATTATCCTGAACGGTGCAGGCAAAGGCTTTTGTGCCGGACATGACCTGACGGAAATCAATGAAAACCGCAGTGAAGAATTTTACCGTACACTAGTTGGTGATTGCTGCACATTAATGCAACTCATCCAATCCATTCCACAGCCCGTCATCGCGCAAATACATGGCGCAGCCAGTGCCGCCGGATGCCAGCTTGTCGCCGCCTGTGATCTGGCTTACGCCGCACAGGATGCGCTTTTTTCAACACCGGGCGTGCTCATTGGCCTCTTCTGCACCACACCAATGGTAGCTTTAAGCCGCAGCATTCACCCCAAGCAAGCTCTGGAAATGCTGCTCACTGGTGATTTCATATCGGCGGAAAAAGCCACATCCATCAGCCTGATTAACGATAAAGCACCAGCGGATACACTTGAAAAAGTTGTTATGGACACCGCTATCAAAATAGCGGCAAAGCCCCCCTATATCATTGGAATGGGTAAAAAATCTTTCTATAAGCAGGCTGAAATGAACACGGAAGACGCGTATCGTTTCACAACAGAACGCATGGTAGAAAACCTGATGGCACAGGAAGCCCGCGATGGAATCGCCTCTTTTCTGACACGCAAAAAATCTGCTTGATTAACGGGCCCGCCTTCTGTAGAAACGAAACATTCCGTTTTAGAAAAGAGGAGGCGAACCATGGCAGCAAACCGTGCCGCAAAATATTCTGATACACAACAGGACAATAACGACACACGTGCAGGCCGCCCGCGTTCAGAGCATGCCCGCAAAGCCATCCTTGATGCCACACGCAAATTACTGGTGCGCACACCACTATCACAGCTTTCCATTGAATCAATTGCCAAAAAAGCCGGTGTCGGCAAAACCACGATTTACCGCTGGTGGCCGAACAAAGCGACTGTCGCCATGGAAGCCTTCACCGAACAACCCGGTATCCAGAACATCATACCGACCACAGCCTCCGCATCCGAAGCCATCAGCCGCCAGCTTGAGAGTATGATTCGCCAGTTGCGCGGTCAAAATGGCCGCATCATTGCCGGAATCATTGCAGAAAGCCAATCGGATGCGACCGTCCTTGACCTGCTGTATGAGAAATTTTTAAAAGAGCGCGTCGAGGCTCTTTATGACCTGATTGAACGCGGCCAGACAAATGGCGAGTTCAACGTCAACATGGATACCGATATTGCTATCGATATGATGCTAGGGCCACTATTCCTGCGCATCCTGAGCGGTGAACACGGCATCGACAATAACTTTGCCGAAAATTTCCCGCAGCAAGCCTTGCTGGCCCTGAAAATATAAGAATAAAGCGTGAGGATAAGGAAACGGTGGGGCTTTCCCCCGCCATAAAAATCCCGTAATCTCATGGGCATGGTTAAATCAGTTATTCCTATACCCAAGCCGTCCGTACCGATTGAGGTGTTACGCGATCAGGTTATAGAATGGTTCCATGTCTATGTCTGGACCTTCAGCACACTCACGCAGGGCGTCATCATTATTGCCATGCTGGTTCTGGCAGGCGTTATCCAAAAGCTCAGCACAACGCGCGTCATCAATGCCATCAATAACCGTAAGGCGCCCGCACGCGTAAAACAGATCATGCATAGCTTGCGGCGCCTGCTCTATCCGCTCACGGCGCTCATATTACTTTATTTTGTCAATCTCATGAACGCGCTGGGCGTGGGCACGGAAACCTATGAACTGGTGCAAGCCGCCATGAGCCTGCTGCTCGCCTGGGTCTTTATCCGGCTGGCCGTGCAGATCATCGAAAACAGCTTTATTCGTAACATTTTTGCATTATCCATTTGGGGCGTCGCCGCACTTAGTATCCTCGGCATCTTCGACGAAACCCTGACAGCACTGGATTCCCTGGGCACAAACATGGGGGACTTTCGTTTCTCGGCCCTGACCGTCATAAAAGGTGTGCTGGCGTTAGGGTTCCTGCTTTATGCCGCGCTGTTTGTATCATCACTTCTGGAACGACGGATCAGACGCATATCCGGCCTGACGATGAGCTCAAAAGTTCTTCTGTCCAAAACAATCCGTATTGCGCTGGTAACATTTGCGCTGCTGGTGGCTGTTACATCAACGGGCATTGATCTGTCGCTGCTGACTGTCTTTTCCGGGGCCGTCGGTCTTGGTGTCGGCTTCGGTTTGCAAAAAGTAATTTCAAACCTGTTTTCCGGCATGTTGCTGCTGATGGATAAATCGATCAAGCCCGGCGACATTATCGAACTGCACACAGGCACGTTCGGCTGGGTTGCGCATATGGGCGCACGTTACACCGAGATCGTTACGCGCGATAACAAATCATACCTTGTGCCGAACGAGGACTTTGTTACAAATCAGGTTGTCAACTGGTCGCACGGCGACACACTTGTACGGCTGGAAGCAGAATTCGGTGTTCACTATGACAGCGACCCGCATCTGGTTAAAAAACTGGCCGAGGAAGCTGCGCAAAGACCAGACCGCGTCGTCAGCGATCCCAAGCCCATGTGCCACCTGATCGAATTCGGCGACTCATCGCTGAACTTTTCTTTGCGCTACTGGATCAAGGATGCAGAAAAAGGCGTCACAAACATGCGCGGTGCCGTCATGCTGGCGCTGTGGGATGCCTTCAAAGAAAACGGCATTTCCATCCCTTACCCGCACCGGGAAGTTTTTTTGCATGACAATAAAAAAGTGGCATAAAAAAAAGCCTTATACAGGAAACTTAGTGTTTTTCCTGTCTGTCCTTATTTTTATGCTTGCACTGCCGTCATATGAAGAAGATATACATGCAAAAATAAATTTTCTTATTTTTCCGATAGTCGTAATTTCACCCATGATTGCAATCGCTGCATTCCTCTGGTCAATTTTTAGCGGCTGGCGCAGCATCGTCTTTAATGTACTTTCTTTAACAGCGCTGTTTTGTTCATGGATTGCCCTAATCGGGATCACAGTGGCATTAGCCAATACATCAGAAACCACAGGCGGAGGTATTATCCTCATACTATTTTCCTTGGCGATCATCATATTTTTCAGTTTTGTTATGTTACGCGCAACCAAGTGGCTGACCGGCAAAAGCTTAAAAGGCAATATCTCCGGTATGCTTACAGAAGAACATGAAACACAAGGCGCTATTCCTCCTGAATTTGAAGCCTTTATAAATGACCCCATCGTCACTCAGTTCATCGGAAAAAACTTTGAGCACTACAAGGAGATTTGGACAAAAGATATGGAGGGACGTGATGATATGAACAGAATGCCTGCAGCATATCACCTTAACTGGCTTGCTCTTTTGGTTTCATGCGGCGCATGGTTCGGATATCGTAAAATGTATAGGACTGCTTTTATATGGTTGGGTGCGCTTATTGCTCTGAACCTAGTATCCGACTTTACAGGGCTTAGTAGTGATATAAACAATTATCTGTTTCCTAATTTAATGATGGCCCTATGGTCAAAGAGTATGTACATGCACCATACGTGGGACTTCTATAAAAAGAATAAAAACACTTCGCGACCACAGCTTAATAGTCTCATACAAGAAAAAGGGGGCGTCAGTATCCCGGGCGCTATCATGATGATGGCAGCCACTCCTGTTTCACTCTATACGGCCACTGTTTTTGGAGATTATCTTTTTCACCGTTAGAAAACAGCAGCTTTGGCACGAACATCCATTACGCCGCTTGTTCCAACGCACTTGAAAGAACCGCTTCCCCAGAAAGCACCGATGCCGTGGCATGCACGATGGCGGCAATACGGATGATCGTTTGAATCTGTTCGCGCGAAGCACCCAGATCAATCAGGCTTTTTTCATGAGACTTCACGCAGCCGACACAGCCATTAATGACCGACACGGCCAAAGCCCATAATTCAAAGTCGGCTTTTTCTACCCCCGGATTGGCAATCACATTCATCCGCAACTTTGGTGGCATGCCGGCATAGTCCGGGCTTTTCATCATACTGATGAACTTATAATAAATATTATTCATCGCCATCACGGCGTTGGCGGCTTGCGCGGCTTCTTGTGCTTCCGGCGACAAGTGCTGCGCTGCTGCCGCTGCAATTTCGGCCATGACCGTTTCGTTGCGGCTGGCGATCGCGGAAACAAGCATTGCGCCCCACAATTGCTGCGGGTTCAGTGTTTCTTCATCAACCAGAGAAGAAAGATTCAACCGGATATCTTTCGCGTAATCAGGAATTTTATTTTTCAGATTTTCGATGGACATGGTGACTTCCTTTCATGAAACGGGTGGCTGGTTCCGGCAGACGGCGCAAAGCCATCTGCCGGTTATCGCTTATTAAGCCGCTTTTTTGCTTGTTTTATCGGCCTCTTTCTTGACATCAATCGTGTCGCCGCCGACCGGGCGATTACACGGGCACAACGCATCCGTTTGCAGTGCATCCAAAATGCGCAGAACTTCTTTCGGGTTACGTCCGACATTCAATGCATTCACCGACACATGACGAATGACGCCTTGCGGGTCAACGATATATGTTGCGCGCAACGGCACACCGGCTTCCAGATCACGAATACCAAAGCCATCAATTAATGAGCCGTTCGTGTCAGCAAAGCTCCACTGATCTAATTCCTTCAACTCCTCGTGCTCCCGGCGCCAGGCCAGCTTACAAAATTCGTTATCGGCACTACCGCCCAGAACGACACAATCGCGATCTTCGAAATCCTTGTTCAGTTTTGCAAACTCGACGATTTCCGTCGGGCAAATAAATGTGAAGTCTTTCGGGTAGAAGTAAAACACCTTCCACTTTCCGGGAAAACTCTCCTGCGTTACCGTCTCAAACGCAGACTGGCCATTTTCCTCGTGCGCCATAAATTTCGGCTTCACACCCGTAATTTCAAAATCAGATATAATATCTCCTACACCAAGCATCATCTTCTCCTTTTGGTAACTGTTGATCCGTTCACATGGATATACTTCTAGAAAAACACATTTCCACCCCTGTTGGCCAACTGGTTTTTCCTTTGCATTCCATCGATAAAATCGATAGACTTCATTATTAGCAATCGATTTTATAGATAATCATGTTTCTGCCCTCACTCAAACAAATGCAATATCTCGTCGCTGTTGCGGATCATCGCAATTTCAGCCGGGCGGCGCAGGCCTGCCACGTGACCCAGTCAACTTTAAGCGCCGGTATTGCTGCGCTCGAATCTCTTTTAAATCAGGTACTTGTCGACAGATCACAAAACCCGGTCGCACTCACTCCCTTTGGCATCGAAGTGCTGGATAAAGCCCGCACCATGATTACCGAAGGCGCCGCACTGGTGGAACGAGCGCGGCATCTGGATGCGCCCCTGAGCGGTCCTTTGCGTCTGGGCATTATTCCCACGATCGCGCCATACCTTCTCCCACAATTGCTGCCCGAGTGTCAGCGGCGCTTTCCTGCGCTGGAATTACAATTGCATGAAGATTTGAGCGCGCGATTAGTGACCGCACTCAAGCATGGCGATCTTGACCTTATCTTGCTTGCTCTTCCCTATGAAACACCCGGCATGACACAGCTCCCTTTATTTGAAGAACCTTTTTTTCTGGCCTGCCCGAAAGGGTACTGGCAAAAGCAATCCCCCGTCCGCCTGGAAGATTTAAAGGATGCCGATAATCTTATCTTGCTGGAGGAAGGACATTGCCTGCGCGACCATGCTCTGGCGGCTTGCAAACTCCAGCCCGTCCGACAACGCCGCACCTTCAGCGCCACCAGTCTGCCGACCCTGATCCAGATGGTACAACATGGCTATGGCATAACATTGCTGCCGGAAATGGCGCATGAAAAAAGATACCTGCCGGATAATATCGATGTCTTTCCGTTTGCAAAACCATTGCCGACACGCGGCATTGGACTGGCCTGGCGCGAAGGATCACCACGCGCAGAGGCGTATCGCCTGCTATCCAAAACAATACTTTTGCCATGATATAAGAGCATCAGAAAATGGCTGACTCGCCGCTCAACCAAGCATTCATTGATAGAATCAGTGCGCTTTTACCCTCACCACATCCATGGCCTTTACGACTAAAAAAGCGGTGAGTCGCACCAAAACCCATGAATTATGGGCTCATTTTGACAATTTATCCCGGTAATAAGCTGAATAATTCATGTTTGGAGCAGAATCCTCTTGGCAAAACGTGAAAAAAGGTGAATCTTTGAGTCATACAAATAATGATTCAACCCTAACGTAGAGAAGTATAAAACATGGCTACAAAGAAAAAAGCAGCGACAAAGAAAAAAACAGTCACTAAAAAGAAAACAGTGACAAAGAAAAAAACAGCGACAAAGAAAAAAACAGCGACCATCCGTCCTGTGAAGGAAACCCTGACTAAGTCAGCTTTGCTTATGATGATTGCTGAGGAAAACGAAATGACCCGCAAACAAGCAGCGGCTGTCTTGGAAACAATCGAAGGCGCGATTATGGGCTCCATTCACCCCAAAGGCGCTGGCGAGTTTGTATTCCCCGGTCTGATGAAAGTCACATTGCGCAAAGTTCCGGCACGTAAGGCAGGAACTCTGGTTCGCAACCCGGCCACAGGCGAAATGATGAAAGCCGCTGCTAAGCCGGCATCCGTACGGGTTAAGATCCGTCCGCTGTCGAAGCTGAAAAAAGCAGCTTGCTAATAACTACGATTGATTCAGGCATTCTTAATAGTATGTCTGGATCGATTGAGCCTTTAGAAAAACCCGCGAAATCGTGGGTTTTTTTATGCCTTTATCTTATTGCCGGGGTACAAATAGCCGCGGTGTAAATTCCAATTGCTATCCTTTCAGCTTTCCAATACCATTCAAACGTGGGCGTCATATTTTTGGCGTCAGTTAGCAGTTAATTGAATACAAGGAGACTATGACTATGGCCCAGCGCGGTACAGTAAAATGGTTTAACGGTCAAAAAGGTTTTGGCTTTATCGTTCCCGAAGATGGTGGCAAGGACGTATTCGTTCATATCAGTGCCGTTGAAGCAGCTGGTCTGCGCGGTCTTAATGAAGGACAAGCAGTTGAATTTGAGCTTGAAGAAAATCGCGGACGCATGGCTGCGATTAACTTAAAAGCCAGCGACTAGCACCGACTAGATTCTTTCTATTTTCAAGCGCTTTTCTGCGCTTTTTCACGACACGTTTCTGCTAGATACAGGATTAGTGCGTCGATGGCTGCGTGATCCGGGCTATAAATAATAAACCGCCCTGCGCGACGCGAACGGATGAGACCGGCACGCTGCAAATGCGACAGATGAAAAGACAGCGTATTTTGCGGGATACCCAGTGCAAGACTGATATCACCGGCAGGCAGACCGTTACGCCCGGTCTCCACCAACAGCTTGCAAATTTTCAGACGCGTTTCCTGAGCCAAAGCTCCGAAAGCGTTCACCGCTTCATCAATATTCATAGCCCACAGAATACAAGGCATGCCGCCATATGCAAACAAAATATTTTGCCCGCATAACGAAGAGGCTATAAACTTTTCATTAATCATTGTGATCTACTCTGGGCGCTCATAAGGAACAAATGAATAGCTTCAAAGATAAAGGTCAGGAGGCCTCTTGCTATGTATTATTACGCATCAACATCCGGCGGCGGTGCTATGGGAATATGCTTTGCGGTAGAAGAGCAAACTCAAGAGCAAGAAGATACTGTGCCGCAGACCTTTCCGACACCATCTGCTGAAAAAATAGAGGTACCGTTAAAAAAGGCGGCTTAAAGCTAGGGTAACCACGGGAATCATTTCCTACCGGACGCGAATCAACTAAACTGTTATCCACAAATATAAGGATCTATGATCACTAGGTCATAGACGGATAAACAGGAAGGAAGGTTTTCAAATGTCTGAGGTAAAGTGCGAACACATCATCCGTGAAGAACACACAGTCCACAAAGATCATGAACATGAGCACGGCCCCGATTGCGGACATACAGCCATTGTGCATCAGGATGCTCATGGCTGTGAGCATATAGACTATGTGCATGACGGACACCTGCATCACAAATGCGAAAACGGTGAAAATCATTATCATGACTGCTCACTTGAAGATTTCGGAAGCTTTCCTGACGGACTTGAAACTGATTGTAAGGACGACTTCCAAAATGCTTGCCATGACCACGATGATGGCATTTGTGGCACAGCCGCCGATTGCACACATGAAGCCGTGCCGCATGGTGACCACACCGACTATATCGTTGACGACAACGATGACGAGGTTGAGGTTCATTGCCCCCATAATGGTCACTGCGACATCAGGGGCTATGTGAAAAAAGCACCCAAGCCTTAAAAATCCAGCTATATCATATAGTTGTAAAAGGATATGTCATACAGACGGTTCTTTTTATGATGCCTTAACATGCCTTAAACTTATGTTTTTCCCAAGCGTCTCTGTGGGAATTTGCAAATTAAGGCCTTTTTGTGCAGAATGAGTCCGGTTTAAAAAATTGAGAGTAATATATATGGAAGTCTGGATTTTATACGGTGACGACATCGAGTCTACAGCAGATCTCGCGCATGAAGTGCGGCGCTTTTTAGCCGAAGGTGCGCGCATGGGGGTGAACGTAAAAGTATATCGCCCGGAACAGTTCGATCTGCTGGTCACAGAAGAAGCGCGTGACTCCATTTTAATTGACGGCGAACCCGAGCCGCTTCCCGATTTTGTCTATCCCTATTTCAATCACGCTGACAACAGTTATTTCTCGCTAGCCGTTGTGCGTCAGTTGGAGCGCATGGGCGTCAAGGTTTTTAACAGTGCCTCAACAATTGAAACTGTGCGCGACAAAATGCACTCTCATCAAGTGCTATCGGAAAATGGGCTGCCGACACCGGTGACCATGCTGGCAAAGTTCCCGGTTGATCTTGATATGATCGAAAACACAATCGGCTTTCCGGTTGTCGTGAAAACACTGAAAGGAGCGTTGGGGTCCGGCGTATTCCTGATTGAAAACCGCGATGCTTTTTCTGATCTGATGGAACTGATAGGTGAAACCACACCTGATATTCAACTGATCTTCCAGAAATTCGTGGCCAGCAGTAAAGGCCGCGACTTGCGTGTATATATTGTCGATGGTGAAGTTGTAGCCTGTATGGAGCGCATAGCCAAAGAAGGCAGCTTCAAAGCAAATTACAGTACGGGTGGTTCGGTACGCCCCTTTGAATGCAACGAGGAAGCGGCAACACTGGCTCTACGCACAGCGGAAGTGCTGGACATTCAGGTCGCCGGGATTGACCTACTGTTTAATGAGGGCAGCGCATTTACAATATGTGAGGCCAACACATTCCCCGGATTCAAAGGGCTAGAGCTGGCCTGTAAAGTCAATGTACCGGAAACAATCTTCAATGCCATGAAGCGTAAGCTGGGTGAAAAGGTTACCGAGACAACAGCGCAAGATATTTCCGGCGCGCGCGCGGCTATATAGACGCTATATAAGAAAATTAATTACTGGCCTGAATAGCTTTCAAAAGTCCTTGGAGCCGGATCAATCTGCACGATCTTCCCGCCTCTAAATTCCAGTACAGCCAGTCCGCGCTCTACCAGACCATCTGTGCGGAAACGAAAGATGCCATCTATGCCCGCAAAGCCATTCGGGTTGGTCAGTGACTCCCTGTCAAAAGCCGGCCGTCCCATCCTGTGATAACCGTTACGCGCCAGAACAGACGCCAGCGCCGTGGCATCATAAGCCAATGTTGCAAGGCGCGGAGCGGGCTGGCCGTACACATCGGCATAGCGTTGCTCAAAACCGCGACGTAAGTCCGGTGACGGTGCCGCAAACCAAGATCCGGCAAGGGCCGGTTCCGTCGCCAGACCAGCATCATCCCACAACCCTGTACTCAATCGCTTCACGGCTTGTGGTGACAAATTGTAGTAGCTTAGCAAATTAGCCACAGCCCGTGCCTGCTCACCACCGACAGGCAGCAAAACAGCATCATAAGGGGGCGGCATAATTTCTTCAGGCGGTATATTTCCTTTTTCTATTTCTTTTTCAACTTCTGCATCGTAATGCGCGAAACTACCAATGATGCCTGAGACATCGCTCTGTTCTGCTGGAAACTTCACTGTTTCCTCTGTCATCATGCCTGCACGATAGGACACGGCATTCCATGTTCTTATCACAGCATTGCCGTAGTCATTTTCCGGTGCTAGAACACCGATCGAACGGTATCCCTGCATAGCTGCATATTCAGCAATACGTTGCACTTGCGCAAAAGGAAGGAAGCCCATCACATATGTATTGCTGTTCGCCAGACTCCAGTCCGTTGAAAAAGAAATCATGTTGACGTTATAGCGTCGCGCCACAGGGCGGGCCGCCCGTACATCCTGCGCAAAAACAGGACCGAGGATCAATTGCGCCCCCGCCTCTACGGCTGATTGCGCAGCCATCTGCGCACCTGTATTCGTATCACGGGGCAACAACTCAAAAGAATCGTAACCCATGTCAAACAAAGCGAGTTGCGCCGATTGCAGCATTGCCTGCCCCAACGCACCATGCGGACCGCTTAAAGGCACAAGTAATCCGACCTTAACCGATGGCAGACCCGGTGCTGCCGTAGCAGAAGAACGAGAGGTTGGTGCCATCAAAGGTGCACGATCTATGGTCTGCCCATCAAAAGCCTGTTCACCCGAAGGCCCCGCCGGTATTTCAGCGCGCCCATCCGCGCCATAATATTCGAGGCCGGCTTGCTGCAAAACGGGCGCACCCTGCTGTATCGGCGCCGGTACCGGCGCTGACAAAATAGCCGTACGGTTCAAGGCACTGGGCGCAGCAACAGCTGTCTGGCTGGGCGCACGATCCCACGGATTGCCGGTCGTCACACAGCCCGCCATCACCAGAAGACATATCACATGAATAAAACGTTTTGCCATAGGTTGCATAAGTAGCATAGAACTATAAAAGCAGGAAGCTTGAACATGAAAAAAATAGAGACTGTTAATCTGGAGCCGGGGCTTTATCTGGTGGCAACACCGATCGGGAATCTGCGTGACATAACGTTGCGGGCGCTGGATGTGCTTGCGGGTGCCGATATAGTTGTATGCGAAGACACGCGGGTCACGGGCAAGCTGCTAAACGCATATAGCCTGAAAAAGAAAATGCAGTCTTATAATGATCATAGCGCAGACCA
>Ga0055584_100000370_pt1 | contig 42490 bp, 44 predicted proteins | sample OSDHelmetaG_FD_58716 | JGI IMG/M metagenome (GOLD analysis project Ga0055584, IMG submission 58716) | Pelagic marine sediment microbial communities from the LTER site Helgoland, North Sea, for post-phytoplankton bloom and carbon turnover... | ecosystem: Environmental > Aquatic > Marine >...
TATCATTGGCGATATTTTACAAAACTCGATCTTTGATCAGCAGGAGCTCGAGCGCGAGCGCGAAGTCGTCTTGCAGGAAATAGGGCAGGCATTCGACACGCCTGACGACATCGTTTTTGATCACTTCCAGAGCACGGCTTTTCCGGATCAACCGCTCGGTCGCCCGGTTCTTGGACCACCCGAGATTGTTGCCAGCATGACCCGCGATACGTTGATGGGCTATATGGGCACACACTATACGCCGTCCCGAATGATCTTTTCGGCTGCGGGCAAGCTCGACCATCACGCGATTGTCGCGATGGTTGAGGCGCAATTTGCCGGGGTAGAAGCCGGTATCGTCGAGCAACCCACCGCAGCGCTTTACAAGGGTGGGGACCGTCGTGAGACGAGAGATCTGGAGCAGGTGCATTTTGTTCTCGGATTTGAATCAGCCGGTTTCCACGATCCTGACTATTATTCCATTGCGGTAGCGGCTTCGACGCTGGCGGGCGGCATGTCGTCTCGGCTGTTCCAGGAAATTCGCGAAAAGCGAGGTCTGGTTTATTCGATTTATGGTTTTAACTCAGCTTATGCGGATGGCGGACTCTTTGGCATCTATGCCGGCACGGGTGAACAGGGGCTGGCAGAGCTGGTACCGGTTTTGTGTGACGAGCTGATCAAATCGACGAGTTCAATTGAAGAGAAAGAACTTGGGCGGGCGCGGGCACAAATGCGGACCGGTATCGTGATGTCGCTTGAGAGCACAGCGGCGCGGGCTGAACAAATCGCCCGACAAATCGCTGTCTTTGGCCGCGTTTTGCCAATCGAGGAATTAATGGAGAAGGTTGACGCCCTCAGCTGTACGGATATTGAGCGAGCGATTAGCCGGTTGCTTTCGAGCGATCCGACGGTGGCCGCAATTGGTCCGGTTGGCCGGTTACCGAGTTACGACGAAATTGCCAATCGCCTGAGAGCCGCCTGAGATTGCAAACTAGGCGTGACCGGCATCGCCGGACAGCATATTGAAATCAATGCCGATCTTGCCCATTGCCTTTTCCCATTTGCTGTCAGGGTCAACGCCGAAGACGAGATTGTTGTCCGCCGGTACGCTGAGCCAGCCATTGGCCTGGATTTCCTGATCGAGCTGCCCGGGGGCCCAACCGGCATAGCCGAGGGCGAGAATGCTTTTTTCGGGACCGTCGCCATCAGCGATGGATTTTAGAATATCAACGGTTGCTGTCAGGGCGACGCTGTCATCGATGACCAACGTCGCGTCCTGTACGTAATCGGCTGAATGCAGAACAAAGCCGCGACCGGTTTCTACCGGACCACCAAAGTGCACGCGGATTTCCTGGTTTTTAGATCCAGAATCGATATTGAGTTGATCCAGTAGCTCCGGGAAGCTGACACTTTCGACGATTTTGTTGATTACCAGACCCATCGCGCCGTCCGACGTGTGGGCGCAAACGTAGACAACAGAGCGCGTAAACCGGTCATCCCGCATCTGCGGCATGGCGATCAGCAGGTTGCCGGTCAAATAGGCTGAGGTGTCTTCGTCTTTTTGTGTGTCAGTCATGCAATGTCCATATGGGTAGGGCAGTCTAACCGGAATCGTCTGAACACGCACATTTTACCGATAAGTTACGCGTCCATGCCTATATAATATCCTAACAGTTATTCACTAACGAAAAGCTTTGGCAATTTTAAGGCAAATATCTGTGTTTCGGCGATTAGGCGGCATTTTTCTTACATTATGGGGTGTTTTCGCCTCTTCGATCTCTGTTTTCGCGGCGGCTGGGCCGTGGTGGACGACTGATCACGGCGCTGTTCGGCTGATTGCGGAAAGCAACGCGGTCGGATCGGCGACCAAAATGCGTCTCGGACTACATTTCAAAATGAAGCCGGGCTGGAAAATTTACTGGCGATCACCGGGAGATGCCGGTTTCCCACCGCGACCGAACTGGAAGGGGTCACAGAATTTAGCCGATATCAAAGTCGATTGGCCGGCCCCGACCCGGTTTAGCGTGCTTGGGCTGGAAACCGTTGGCTATAAAAAGGAAGTGATTCTGCCGCTCACGGCACAGCCGTTTGAGCCGGGCAAGGCGGTAAACGTTAAAGCGACGGTCCCCTATCTCACCTGCGAAGAAATCTGCGTTCCTTATGAGGCCAAGCTGACCTTGGCACTGCCGGCCGGGCCTGCAGGGTCTTCACCGGAAGGCTTTTTGATCAAAAAATATGTCGCTGCCGTGCCCAAGAAAGTAAAGGGCCCTAACGAGATAATAAGTTCGGTTTCGGTTGTTGGCCCGGCGGGCAAGCAAACCTTACAGGTGGCGGCTGCGATTTCCGGAAAGCTGGACCTCCTGATCGAAGGACCGCGTGGCTTTCGCTTTGGCAAAGCCAAGCCGGTCACTCGAACTGATGGCAAAACGGTGTTTGCCGCCCTCGTTTCTCCGCCAATTAAATCTGTAAAGCCAGGAAAGCCAATCGATCTGGCTGGCAAGGATATCGTTCTCACCCTGCTTGGCGGTCCCAAAGGCGCGATTGAGTTAAAGACCCAGCCTTCCGTGGGTGTTGTCACCCAAACGCCACCACCGGTATCGGTGGCGACCTTTTTGAGTATCCTCGCCTTGGCGGTTCTCGGTGGGCTTATCCTCAACCTGATGCCCTGTGTGCTGCCGGTTCTGTCTTTGAAGATGTTGTCTGTGATCGGTCATGGCGGTGAAGATCCCAAAACTGTTCGCAAAGGTTTTCTGGCCTCCGCGGCAGGTATTCTGGTCTCGTTCCTGATATTGGGGTCCGCCGCCGTTATTCTCAAGGCGGCTGGCCAGGCAACGGGCTGGGGCATTCAGTTCCAGCAACCAGTGTTTCTCACAGCGATGGCTGTCGTCGTGGCGCTTTTTGCCGCCAATTTGTGGGGCATGTTTGAAATACGTTTGCCGTCCTTTTTGTCCGACCGGGCAGCGACCGTTGGACAGGGGAAACAAGGGCAAGGGCAGGGCATGGCAGGGCACTTCGCTACCGGTGCCTTCGCGGCCTTGCTGGCGACACCCTGCTCGGCGCCCTTTCTCGGAACGGCGGTCGGGTTTGCGCTGGCACGCGGTGCCTTTGAAGTCTACGCGATCTTTACAGCCCTCGGTCTTGGTCTGGCATTGCCCTATCTTCTTGTCGCGGCCTTTCCGGCATTGGCCAACCGGTTCCCCAAACCCGGCGCGTGGATGATTAAATTGCGAAAGATTCTCGCCTTTGCCCTGGCGGCAACGGCTGCCTGGTTGCTGACCGTCCTTGATACCCAGATTGGCCGGACCGCTGCTCTGGCGACAGCCGGATTGCTGATTGCGATGGTTGCGGTCATCGCTTTCCATCACCGTGCAACGGAACAGCAACGCAAGGCTGTGATGACTGGCGCAGTCATTGTCGGGCTGCTCGCCGTTTTGGTGCCGCCGCAGTTCGGCGAAACAATTACCAAATCCGTGACAGCGTCAGCCGCGTATTGGCAAAAGTTTGATCCCGCTGCGATCTCCGGGCATATCGCCGCCGGTAGTACGGTCTTCGTTGATGTTACCGCTGATTGGTGCGTGACGTGTAAGGTCAATAAGGCGTTGGTCCTCGATTCGGAGACCGTTAGCAAGCAGCTTCAGCGACCTAATGTTGTCTCTATGCGTGCCGATTGGACGCGCCCGGATCGGCAGATTACAGCCTTTTTGCAACGATTTATGCGCTATGGCATCCCGTTTAACGTAGTGTTTGGCCCGCGGGCGCCAGAAGGCATCGTCTTGCCGGAATTACTGCGTCAAGACGCCGTAATTTCTGCCCTGGACGGCGCGCAAAAGGGGCGGGCACTGGCGAAGAAATAAGCCCGCCCATAGGACGTTTGCCGGGGTGACTTTCGCCCCTTCATACCCTATTTATTTGTCGGGAAACCGAAACATCGAGCCGGTATAAACCGGCTCTTTCAAGAACTCATTTTCAAAGGAAATCAGCATGGCAGTACAAGAAGGCGACAAGGTTCCAGCAGCAACGTTTAAGGTAATGGGTCCCGATGGCCCGGCGGATATGACGAGCGAAGAGCTCTTCGCCGGCAAGACGGTGGCGCTGTTTTCAGTACCGGGTGCTTTTACCCCGACCTGCTCTGCCAAACATCTGCCGGGTTTCGTTGAAAAAGCCGGCGATTTGAAAGCCAAAGGCATTAATGTAATTGCGTGCACGGCCGCCAATGATGTGTTCGTTATGGATGCATGGGGCAAGGATCAGAATGTTGGCGACATCACCATGCTGGCTGATGGTAGCGCTAATTTTGCAAAGGCTCTTGGTCTCGAGCTTGATCTTACTGGTCGTGGTATGGGCATGCGGGCGCAACGCTATTCGATGATCGTCAAAGATGGCGTGATCGAGAAACTCAACGTCGAAGAAGGCGGTGCCTTTGAAGTTTCCAGCGCCGAACATATGCTCGGCCAGCTCTAAGCCGGCCGCGTTCTACAATGACGGCGGTCCTGGATTGGGCTGCCGTTTTTTTGTGCTCTGTTGGCTATAGACAATTGGATAGGATCGGGACACCAATAGAGAAATAAATCGAGGAAGACTGAAAATGCGGGCAATAGGAATTATGGAATTTGGAGGGCCAGAGGCGCTTGAACTGGTTGATGTGCCGGAAGTCCATGCGGGGCCCGGTGAGGTACGTATCAGGGTCCGCGCAGCAACGGTCAATCCAACGGACGTTATGACCCGGAATGGCACACGCGCGGAACAACAGAAAGTTGATCCACCGCCCTATGTCCCCGGCATGGATATTGCCGGCACCGTCGATGAAGTTGGTGACGGCGTTACTGGCTTAAAATCCGGCGACGCGGTGATGGGAATGGTGATAACCAAGGCCAGTCACGGTGGCTATCGCGAACAGATCGTCCTCAACGCAAAATCCGTGGTTTTGGCACCGACAGGCAAGAGTCTTGTTGAGGCTGCGACCCTGCCGATGAACGGTTTGACGGCACGTCGATCGCTGGACCTTCTTGCTTTGTCGGCAGGTCAGACTCTCGCTGTAACTGGCTCTGCGGGTGCCTACGGCGGTTATGTCATTCAGCTCGCCAAAGCGGACGGGCTCACTGTCATTGCCGATGCGTCAGAAGCCGATGACGCCCTGATTAAATCTCTTGGCGCGGATATTGTGGTGCGTCGAGGAAACGATGTTGCGACGCGAATCCTCGAACATTTTCCCGATGGCGTCGATGGGCTGGCGGATGGCGCTGTCCTCAAAGAGCTGGCCATTCCAGCAGTGCGCGATGACGGCTCTTTTACCTCTGTGCGCGGCTACGAGGGTGATGGCCAGCGGGGTATTAGCTTCACCAGGACCTTTGTCCGTGAATATGATGGTGAGACCGAGAAACTCGATATTCTGCGGCAATTGGTGGAAGATGGTGCGATCACCTTACGCGTGGCAGACACATTCAAACCCGAAGAAGCCCCGGACGCACATCGTCGACTGGAAGCAGGCGGCACAAGAGGGCGGCTGGTGATTGAATTTTGATGTAGGAGCAATCTGCTTCCTTCGACTTTCCGGCCATTCGACGTTACAGTTGATTTTATGGAACGTAGACTCGCCGCGATCGTTGCCGCCGATATGGTTGGTTTTAGTAACCAGATGCAGCACGATGAAACAGGCACACTGGCGAGACTAAAGCGCGTTCGAGCAGACTTCATTGATCCCGCGATTTCCATTAACCGGGGCCGTATATTCAAGACGATGGGTGACGGATTTCTGGCAGAATTTGCCAGTGCCATTGATGCGTTCAATGCCGCGGTTGCTATTCAAAAGGCAATTGCAGAGGACAATATGTCTCATGACGCCGGTCAGCAGTGTCAGTTCCGCATCGGCATTAGTATTGGCGACATTATTGTTGAAGAGAACGGAGATGTGTTTGGCGATGGCGTCAATATTGCGGCGCGTCTGGAGCCGCTGGCGCCGTCTGGAGGCATTGTGGTTTCAAATGCCTTGCGCGAACAACTCTGGAACAAGGTTGAGCAACATTTGGTGCCGCTCGGTACTCAACATCTTAAGAATATTACGGAAGGTATAGATGTTTACCATGTGGTGGATAAAGGAGAGGTCGTTGATCCACCGAGACGTGAAGCCGATGTAAAAGCATCGGATAGAGCTGGACCATTGCTGGCTATCCTGCCTTTTGAGAATATGAGCGCGGACCCTGATCAGGCCTATCTCGGAGACGGTATTACCGAGGATCTTATTACATCGTTATCTCAAATCGGGCATTTATCCGTCCTGTCCCGGAACGCGGCGTTCTCCTTTAAAAATCGGCAAATATCTGTAGGTGATATCGGGACTGAGCTGGGTGTAAAATTTGTCGTTACTGGCAGTTTACGAAAATCCGGAAATCGAATTCGAATTACCGCATGGCTTACAGATACAGAAACGGATGTTCAGATTTGGTCGGACCGATATGACCGGGAGCTCGAAGATATTTTTGCGATTCAGGATGAAATAACGCTGACGATAGCGACAGAGTTACAGGTCGAGCTAACCGAGGGCGAACAAGCGAAATTACGATATACGACGACGGATAATTTAGCGGCGTGGACGGCCTTTACGCGGGGTATCACCTGCTTTCGCAATATAAGTGCTGACAGCTATGTGCAGGCTCGGAAATATTTTACGGCGGCGTTAGAAGCCGATCCAAATTCGAGCCAGATACACGCAATGCTCGCTTGTACACATGCGATTGAAGGATGATTTTTGTGGACTGAGGACCCCGAGAAATCAATGCAACAGGTCAAGGAATTGGCTGACCGTGCCTTAGAGATTGATCCAGATAACGCCGATGCCTGGGGAGCGCTTGGCTATAGGCATATGGGCAGAGGGGAGCTGGATGAGTCCATTGCGGCGTATGGGCAGGCGGTTTCCCGAGCACCATATCATGCAGACCTTCATGCCCTCTTTGCTCTTTACCTTTGCAGAGAAACCAGATGAGGTCATCGTTGCGGTAAAACGCGCTGTCGAACTTAACCCTCTCGATCCCGGCTGGTATTCGGGTGTTTTGGGGCGTGCTTTAAGATATGCGCGTCGTTTTGACGAGGCGCTGACTATTCTCAACGACTATAATCAGCGAAATCCAGGGTTTGGGGTGGTCGATATTGTTTTGACTTATGCCGATATGGGCGACGTCGAGAAATCCCGGCAATATGCTGGCATCCTGTTATCCACCCGCCCTGAGTTTACAGTTTCCAATTGGGCGCTAACCCAAAACTGCCTCGATCCAGATCGTCTTGCTAGGGACAAACGATCATTGTTGGATGCCAATCTCCCGGAATGACGTTGCCAGGGAAATTACGAGACTAAAGCCATCGGCGCACTTTCGCTTGATACTCCCGATAGGCGTCACCAAACTTGCCGTCGAGATAGCGCTCCTCGCGGGCGATGACGCCGTAATGCAGGACAATCAGACAGAGGATAATCAGGGCCAGTGTCGCGGTTTTGCCAAAGACAATAGCGACCCCGACATAGAGGAGCGTGGCGGCGAGATACATTGGATTGCGCGAAAACCGGTAAGGGCCATCCGTGACGATGGTCGTCGCTGGTTTTCGGACATCGACATGGGTCTTTGCTTTTACAAACCGCGCGATGGCCCAGCCAACGATCAGAAACCCAATCACCACCAGAACCCAACCGGCGCGATGCGGGAATCCGTGAAATTCCATAGAATGGCTCAGCGCCCGGTCGGTGATAATACCGATGACAAAAAATGTCGCGTAGATGACTGGCGGAAAGGTCATTACTTCGGGTGAATCGGGCTCGGTGGTTTGGTTTGCGGGGTCTTCCGTCATGCGCTGTTCCGCGCCTCGTCAACTCCGCGCCGCGCTAATTCATCGGCGCGCTCATTCTCGGGATGGCCGGCATGGCCTTTTACCCAACGCCATTCGACATCGTGTTTACTAACCGCCTCGTCGAGCGCTTGCCAGAGATCGACATTCTTTACAGGCTTCTTTGCCGCGGTTTTCCAATTTCGCGCTTTCCAGCCGCTAATCCAGCTGGTGATACCGTCTTTCACATAAGTGCTATCGGTATAGAGGATTACGGAAACCCCCCGATTCAGAGTTTCTAGCGCTTGGATGGCGGCGGTGAGTTCCATCCGGTTATTCGTGGTGTCTGCTTCACCACCCCAGATTTCTCGTTCCTTGCCGCGCCACCGCAGGATCGCTCCCCAGCCACCGGGGCCAGGATTGCCGCTACAGGCGCCATCGGTAAAGATCTCAACTGTGGCGGTCTGTTGGTCTTCGGCTGCGGTGTCATCTGTCATCGTCGCAATTATCCGTTCCCTAGCCCGTAAGCGTCAGGTCCATCGGCCTTCTGATGAAACTGCAGTTTTTTGAGGTATTCCAGTGGATCCTTGGGATGAACCAGCGCGCCTTCAGGATGGTTGAGTAAATCATAGAGGCGGGTGAGCAAGAATCGCAGGGAACTGCCTCGGGCGAGGAGAGGAAGGGCGTCCAATTCCTGAGGCTCCAAGGCGCGTATCGTTGTATAGCCGTCTATAAGATTGCGCGCTTTCGTGACATTGAAACTGCCATCATCCTCAAAACACCAGGCATTCAGGCAAATCGCGATCTCATAAGCGAAAGAGCCATTGCAGGCGAAATAGAAATCGATAACACCGCTAAGATCGTTCTGATGAAAAAAGACGTTATCCGGAAAAAGGTCAGCATGGATGATCCCCGATGGTAGGTCATCGGGCCAGTTTTCTTCCAGAAATGCCAGCTCGGCTCCAATCTTGGTAGCGAGTCCGGCTTGTATTTCGTTGGCACGTTCTTTCATTTGCGCAAAAAGATCCAGCCAGCCAGACCGATCAAGCCCGTTCTTGCGGCTGAGCGCAAAACTTTCCGCCGCTAAATGCAATTTTGCGGCGGCGCCACCAACCCCGCTGCAATGTTCCGGGGTGACCCGTTTAGGCCACAGGCCGGACAGGAAGCTTGTGAGAGCGGCAGGTCGGCCACATAGGTCTCGTAGGGCTTCGCCATCACGACCATGGATCGGCGTTGGACAGGGAAAATTCCGCGCGGCGAGATGGTCCATCAGCCCTAAAAAGAAGGGGAGGTCCTTGGGGTCAACGCGTTTTTCATACAGTGTCAGAATGAAATTGTTGCGATCTGTCTGGAGCAAATAGTTCGAGTTTTCGACCCCTTCCGCTATGCCCTTGCATGATTGAACCTCGCCGATGTCATATTCCGCGACGAAGGCCTCTAAGTCATCGTCGGAAACTTCGGTATAAACGGCCATAAGACGGTAAAAGTTCTATTCGCTAGGCAGACAATGCGCGGGGCAGGCTGAAATGGACATCTTCAGAAGTGACCGTGATTTCTTTTAGTTCGACATCAAAATTGTCTCTAAGCATTGAAATAAGTTCCTGAACCAACAGTTCAGGCGCTGAGGCACCGGCAGTTACACCAAGAGTGTCGACATCGTTCAGAAAGTCCATGTCGAGCTCGCTTGCGCGTCCGATCAAAATCGATTTTGGACAGCCTGCTGCTTTGGCCACTTCCGCCAACCGGTTTGAATTCGATGAATTAGGAGCCCCCAATACAACAAAGGCATCACAATTTGGCGTTAGCGCTTTAACGGCGGCCTGCCGATTGGTCGTCGCGTAACAAATATCTTCCTTGCGTGGCGATTCGATATTGGGAAAACGTTTCTCAAGGGCGGCAATAATATCTGCTGTGTCATCGACCGATAGGGTTGTCTGGGTGACAAAGGACAGATTGTCCAGGTCGGGCAACTCCACCGTATTCGCCTGTTGAACATTTTCGACCAGGAGGATCTGGCCTTCCGGCAATTGGCCAAGCGTCCCAATGACTTCAGGATGGCCCGCATGACCAATGAGGATCACCGTACGGCCTTCCCCGCGATGTCGTTTAGCGTCAACATGGACCTTGGTAACGAGAGGGCAGGTCGCATCAATATGCACCATATTGCGGCGCTCTGCCGCTTCGGGAACGGATTTGGGAACACCGTGCGCCGAAAAAATTACCGGTGCATCCTCCGGGACTTCATCCAGCTCTTCGACAAAAATAGCCCCTTTTTCGCGCAGTTCATCGACGACGTACTTGTTATGAACGATCTCGTGTCGGACATAGACAGGGGCGCCGAATTTATCCAGTGACTTTTCTACGATCTCAATAGCGCGATCTACACCGGCGCAAAAACCGCGTGGACCAGCCAGCTGGATGGTGAGTTTTCGTTTCGACATTTTCCAGTTTTGTCCCATCGTTCAAAGTTATTCGTAATATGTTGCTTTGCTTGAGAAAACTCAACACCTCCTCTAGTTTTTGCCGTATAAAACAATGACGCTGCGCCGGATAGCTGAAATAGGCTGGCCGCTTCCAGCGAATGAAAGGATGAGGAATGACTGAACCCGTTATTGCACAAAAAGAACCTTGCGGTGTTGATGTGGAGGAAGGTAACGAATACTGGTGGTGTGCCTGTGGCAAGAGCGCCTCTCAACCTTTCTGCGATGGTTCACACAAAGGGACTGGGCTCTCGCCAATGCAATATGTCGCCAAACGGAACCAGACCGTATGGTTCTGCGGTTGCAAAAAGACAACGAGCGCGCCGACATGTGACGGCACTCACAACGACCTCTAACAACGGCTCCAACGCGTGAAATCATTTTTCTTTGGGCGGCAACGCCACCAGTTACAGCGAAATCTTCTGCGTTGGTGTGCTGTCGCCACAATCCTTCCGATTATATCCGCCTGCGGTTCGGGTGCCTTTGGGCTAAAAACTCCACCGCCACGCTGTCCGGAAGTATTGCTGTTAAAGCACGCTAACAGCGTCACCTACTTCAAACCAGGTCCAGGCAGGGATATCACTGATGTGTTGGCGACGGCTGCCATCGTCGATTTTAGGGGTGAGTGCGAATATAACCGAAAGCGGACAAAGGTGAATATTGTCCTCAATGTTGAATTCGACGTACGGCGCGGCCCTGCGGATAGAACCAAGGCGACTGATTTCCGTTACTTTGTCGCCATTCCAAAGTTTCACCCCGCGCCACAGGGTAAAAGTATTTTTCCTATGCGGGCACAATTTCGGGGGAACCAGACCCGATTAAATCTACTTGACGAAGTTCGTCTCGAAATTCCGATGCCACCCTTTCCCAAGGTTGATGACTATACGATCTATATGGGCATACAGCTTACGCCTCAGCAGCTCGAATATAATCGGTTGCATGCGAATAGGACGCTACGGCGCTAGGCACGAGCCATACACTATTGGGCCATCTCAGCGAGGGGTTTCGTTTAGGGCTTGTTCTCTATGCGTCGGAATGTGCCGAAAACATTCAGATTCATGATTCGGTCGCGGGCGGCCATAGAGCATCCTGTGTTTACTTTCTCGGATGCCAAATAAATATCCAGACTTACTATTGTGTGGGTGTTTTGCTCGACGTGCCAGGCTATCGGCTTCCCACCTTTGTAGGCACAGTCTCCACTGCATATCAGCAACCTCCCTTCGAGAAACTCCCAGGTCATGTTTGCGGCTGTGTGTTGCCATTGACCCTCCAGTTTGGGCACCGGACAACCGGATCCAAAATTTGTTCCGAGAAAACCCTGTGCGGTATTCCAGGGTGAAACGGCAATGAACAAAACAATGATGAGTATTCTACATACGTTGCTGGTCATGCTAGGCGCCATCGGACTATACGGGTGTGAGTATACCCAAACTATAATTGCAAAACCTGATACGGGATAGACGCTGCGATAAGTTCACCAATGACGTGCGTTCACGTCTCCACCGCAGAAACCTAGCAACAGAACTCAGTGTAGTTTGGCGGGAAGTTCGGCGATGGCGCTGTCTATCAGCTGCGCTGCAGCGGCATCATCAAGTTGCTCGGTGAGAACGCGTTGGGTGGCGGAAACCGCAACCTCAATCGCGGTATTGCGAACGGCCTGCATCGCATCAGCTTCAGCTTGTGCAATCTTATCCAGCGCCAGCTGCTCGCGACGTTTCAGGGAAGCCGCCAAAGCATCTGCGGCTTCTTTTGCCGTGCGTTCGACTTCGGCCTGCGCATTGGCCAACATTTCATCGACTTCACGGGTCGCGTCACGTTGTCTGCGTTGATAGTCGGCGAGCAGGCTCTGGAGTTCTTCGCGGAGGCTTGCGGCTTCATCAAGACTTGCCTTGATCTTTTCGGCGCGTCCGTCCAACCCTGTGGTAATTGCTTTCAAGGCCGGTTTGGCGAGTATACCCATTAACAGCAAGAAGCCTACGGCAACCCAAAATTCAGGTGTTTGCAAAGCCGCCATTAGTGACGCTCCTCATCCAATATCGATGCGACCGCTTTTTCAGCGTCAGCCTCTGATATATCCCGACCAATCAGTTTGCCCGCTGCCGCTTGGGTGACGTCTGTCGCAACGGTCCGGATATTTGCCATGGCTTGTTCTTTTGCCGCATTAATGCGGGCTTCGGCCTCGGAAGTCTGGGCGTTAAGCTTCTCCGTCAGAGCGGCATGCTGTGCGGCCGCTTCGGCGGCCATTTTTTCGCTAGCGACACGGATCGTTTCCTGCGCCTTATTGCGGCCCTCGGCGACGGTTTTTTCATACGCTTCCCGGACGTCTTCCGCGTCTTTTTTAAGCTTCTCTGCCTTTTCCAGGTCGTCGTCAATGCGTTCCTGTCTGTCTTGCAGGATGCTGCCGATTTTAGGCAACGCAATTTTCCACATTGCCAGATAAAGTAGGACGAACGTCACCAGCAGCCAAAATAGCTGTGGTGCAAATGTCGATGGGTCTAGTTGGGGCATGCTCGTTTGTCTCCGCAGAGGGTGCCGGAAAATCCGGCACCATTGATCAAAACGTGATCAGAATACGAAGAGGAGGAGCAGGGCAACAACCAGCGCGTACAGCGCGATGGCTTCAACCAGGGCGAACCCGATCCAGGTCATCGCCGTAACGTTCTCGGCAGCGGCCGGATTACGAGCGACGGAGGAGATGAAGGCGGCAAAGATATTACCAATACCGATACCGGCCCCGATAACGCCAATAGCGGCAAGACCCGCACCGATTAGTTTAGCTGCAGCAGCTTCCATAGTTCTATTCCTTTCTTCTTTCGTTCTTTTCCTGCTCTGCGCTTAATGCAGATGCAGGGCATCATTGATGTAAAAGCAGGTTAAAATTGTGAACACATAGGCCTGCAGGAAAGCGATCAGCAGTTCGAGCCCGGTGAGGGCAACGACAAAGGCGAACGGCAGGACACCGCCAATAACACCCATACTGACGACAAAGCCGGCAAACACTTTCAACATCGTGTGGCCTGCGGTCAAATTCGCAAACAACCGGACGGAAAGGCTGATTGGTCGCGATAAATAGGAAATAATTTCGATAGGGATCATCAGCGGCCACAAAACCACCGAGACACCGGGTGGCACGAAGAAGCTGAAGAAATGGAACCCGTGCTTTATAAAACCCAGCACGGTCACGCCGATAAAGACGGCGAGGGCCATCGCGAACGTCACGATGATGTGGCTGGTAAAGGTAAAGCTGTACGGGATCATGCCAAGCATGTTGCCGAACAGGATGAACATAAAGAGGGTGAAAACCAGCGGGAAGTACTTACGACCCTCGGAGCCAATCGTGTCGCGCAGGAGATTGGCGACGAACTCGTAGGATATTTCCACCATTGATTGCCAGCGTCCTGGAACCAGCGCACGTTGCCGCATGCCCAAAACGAGGAACAACGTCACCAACACCAGTGTGAGGGACATAAAGAGCGCAGAGTTCGTGAATGATACATCGACCTCGCCCATTTTCAGGGGGACCAGGGTCTTAATCTCGAACTGCGCGAGCGGGCCGTGGCTTTCCGCTGCCAATTTAACCTCTCCGCCGGCTTACTGTGCCGGACCGTCAGAATTATTACTGCCGTCATCCCGTCTGTAACCGACACCTTGTCCGATCCCGGTCGCAACACGATAGACATTCATTAACCCAGCCGCAGCGCCTAACACAAAGAAAAGCAGCATAAACCAAGGGTTTGTGTCGAGCCAGTAATCAAGTAGCAAGCCAATGCCAACACCAATCACCAGTGACGAAACAATCTCGACACCAAGTCGCATGGCCAAGGCGAGGCCGCTACGACGAGACCCGTTGGGACCAGATTTAGCATCCGATTGCTCGGCTGCCTGTCGCGCCTTCCTTAACCTCGCATCAATATCCTGCTCATGCGCGGATTTCTTCTGCTCGGTCATGGCCAGATACGCCTTTCCCGCCCCTCAAAGCGGAGGCACCATAGGGGCCGGTCCGAACCCTGTCAAGGGTCAAAACCGAAAAGATAAACCATTGAAATATATAAGAAAAAAACGTTCTTCGTCGGAATCGATCAAGCGCTTTGGCGAAGCTCATCTGCGGCCTGCAAATCGACCGAAACAAGTTGCGATACACCCTGTTCGCTCATCGTGACGCCAAACAGCCTGTCCATCCGTGACATTGTCAGCCGGTGATGGGTGATGATCAGGAAACGCGTGCCCGTTTGACCAGCGATTTCGTTGATTAACTGGCAAAAACGTTCAACATTCGCGTCATCAAGCGGCGCATCAACCTCATCGAGAACGCAGATCGGCGCTGGGTTGGTCAAAAAGACGGCAAACAGCAGGGCAATAGCGGTTAAGGCCTGCTCACCGCCCGACAGGAGTGAGAGAACCTGCATTTTCTTGCCGGGAGGGCTGGCCATAATCTCTAAACCGGCTTCCAGCGGGTCATCGGCTTCTGTCAAAGCCAAATGGGCTTTGCCGCCGCCAAACAGGCGGGTGAAGAGTTTTGTAAAATGGCCGTTTACCTCGTCAAAGGCGGCCAATAAACGTGTCCGGCCTTCGCGGTTCAGACTGGCGATACCTTGGCGCAGGCGGGCAATGGCAGAGATAAGGTCTTCACGTTCGGCGAGCATGACCTGGATGCGTTCATCAAGCTCTTCGGCTTCGGCTTCAGCCCGTAAATTGACCGCACCCATATTTTCGCGCTCACGTTTCAGCCGTTCGACGCGGACTTCAATAGCGTCGCGGGTTGGTAACTTATCGTCATCGGCAACACCGACCTCTTCGAGGGCGTTGGCGGGGGCGCAGCTAATGCGTTCTTCTGCACGCTCAACAATTACCGCTATTGCCTGGTCGATCTGTTCCTGCACCGCTTCGCAGCGGACGCGTTCTTCGCGGGCTTCGCCAAGTTTGGCTTCAGCTTCACGGAGCGCTTTGCCAGCCGCGGCCTGGATGGTTTCCCCTTCCGCGAGCGCATCGGCAGCGGCGCCACGGGATTGCTCTGCGGCGGCAATTTTTTCGAACAGTTCAGTCCGTTGTTCGGTGATCTGTTCGGGACGTGCGGTAAGCTTTGCAAGGGTTGCTTCCGCCGATTCAAGACGTTGCCGCAAGGCTTCAATCTGTTCGGCCGCATTATCGGCGCGGCGTTTCCAGGAGTCTTTTGCCCCTTCCATATCCGCGAGACGCTGGCGCCGGGAGCCAGCCTCGCCAACCAGCCGGTCATAGGCGCTCTGGCGTTCTGTCGCCGCTCTACGAGCTTCACTTAATTCGGCGCGTAGTTGCGTAGCGGCTTCGCGACGTTCGGGAATATTCGTAAGCGCAGCAAGTTCGCGATTGGCCTGCTCGATGGCTGATTGCATTTCGGCATCATCGGTGCGCAAGGCCGCAGCATTTTCATCCGAGGAAACAATCTTCGAACGGGCTTCTGACAGTGTCCGGTTTTGTGCGGCTTCGCGGTCACGGATTTCCTGGAAGGCCCGGTCAGCCGTGCGAACGGTTTCACGCGCTGCCTGCTCCGTGGCCGTCGCAGCCTGTGCAGCCTCGTGACAGCTGTCAAATTTTGTCTGGAATTCCTCGACTGTCCGTGTGGCGCGATCAACTTCGGCGTGGAGATCCTTGAGACGGTTACGTTGTGTCAGGCGGGCTGCAGATCCTTCACTCGAGTCACCAAGAACTGTGTATCCATCCCAGCGCCACAAGCCACCATCCCGGCTTACCAGTCTTTGTCCTTGAACAAGCTCACCAGCCAGACGATTGCCATCGGCCTCGTCATCAACGATGCCGATTTGTGAAAGCCGGCGTGTCAGCTCACTGGGGGCGCTGACAACGGCAGATAAGGGGGCGATTCCGCCAGGCAATGACGGCGGGGTCGTAAAGGCCGCTAAAGCGCGCCAATGAATTGGGGCCGCTTCATCATTAGGGGCATTGAGATCATCGCCGAGGGCGGTGGCAAGGGCCAGCTCGTATCCTGGCTCGACACTTAGGGCATCGATCATCGGCGGCCACAGGTCCGGATCGCCGACGGTTAGAAGAGCTTCCAGGGCTTCTTCTTCGGCTTTTAGCCGAGTGCGTTGAGTTTCAACGTCCTGTAGGGCACGCCGCGCCTCATTTTCGGTCGCCAGCGCCCTGGTGCGGTTCTCTTCGCAATCATCTGCGGTTTTACGGGCGGCTTCCAAATCACCGCGCAGTTTTTCCATCTCGGCTGTGAATTCGGCACCCGCCCCCTGTTCGTCAATAGTGGCCTGGGCGGCGTCGCGCTCCTTCTTCAGCTCTTCGAGACGCTGCGCGATACGCGTACGGCGAACGTCTGCTTCGCTTAAACGTCTGTTTAGCGCTTCGTGTCGGGTTTCGTCTGCGGCGATTCCTTGAGAAACCTCGGTGAGGTTTTGTTCAAGACGACTAACATCGGCATTGGCGGTGTTCAGCACTTCCTTGGCCGCGGTAATGTCCTGCTCCTGATTTTCCTCGGCTTGTTCGAGCGCCGCAATTTCGCCGGTCAGGCGGATAAGGGCGGCTTCTGCATCTTCTTTGAGGCTGATCTCACGATCTCTGTCGCCTCTGATTTGGGCAATCCGCGAAACGACCTCTTGATGCTCGGCCTCAATCCGCTTTTCTTCTTGTTCCAGCTCATTGCGGGCAATGATCAACCTTTGCAACGCCGCCGCTTCGCGCGCTTCCGCTTCCCGCAGCGAGGGCACCGCGTTGGCCGCTTCGGTTGCCACTGTCGTCGCACCAGCGACTTGCTGGGTGAGGGTTGCAACTGCTTCTTCTGCCTTCGTCATCCGCTCGATAGCAGCATCACGTTCAGCATTGGCTTCGGACCATTGATGATGAATGGCGATAGCCTCAGCGCGCCGGATATGATCGCTCAAATTCCGATACCGGGTCGCTTGCCTTGCCTGCTTTTTGAGGCCTTTGAGTTGTTCCTCAAGAGCGCCGAGGACGTCATCCAGCCGTTCAAGGTTGGTCTCCGCCGCGCGCAGCCGTAATTCGGCTTCATGGCGCCGTGAATGCAATCCGGTTATACCGGCGGCTTCCTCAAGGAGGTGGCGTCGGTCTGTTGGTTTCGCGGCAATCAGGGCACCGATGCGTCCCTGACTGACAAGGGCCGTTGAACGCGCACCAGAGGCGGCATCAGCGAACAGCGTTTGAATATCCCGGGCCCGAACGTCGTTGCCATTAACCCGGTAGTTTGATCCGTTGCCTCGCTCAATCCGGCGGCTAACATCAATTTCATCACCGGTATTATATTGTGGCGGCGCATCGCGTTCGGCGTTGTCCAGCGACAGAACAACTTCGGCGATATTGCGGGGAGGGCGTCGATCCGTGCCGCCAAAGATGACATCTTCCATACCTCCACCACGCATCTGCTTGGCAGAGGTTTCACCCATTACCCAGCGCAGGGCCTCGACAAGGTTTGATTTACCACAGCCGTTCGGGCCGACCACACCGGTCATCCCCGGCTCGATCCAAAGCTCGGTGGGGTCAACGAACGACTTGAACCCGGTGAGTTTTAGTTTGGTAAATTGCACTTGTTACAGGCTCCTAAACGACGCGTCTTCTATTTTAACAACTGGTCAACGACTGCCCGCAACTGTTCAATGGTCAGCCCACCGCTATATCTCTTGCCATTAATAATGACGGTTGGCGTGGCGTTGATGCCAAACTTCTTATCAGCATCAAGGCGCTGCTGGACAACCGCATCGGCGACTTTTTTGTCTTTGATACATTCATCAAACTTTGCTTGTGACATGCCACCAAGCCGAGCGATTCGAGACAAGGCCGCAAGTGGATTTGTGTCGCGGGCCCAGGTCGCCTGTTGGGCGAACATCACATCGATGAAGGCGAAGTATCTGTCTCGCCCGGCACAGCGCGCTATCATGGAACCCGACAGCGCTAGTTGATCGAGCGGAAAATCGCGATAGACCAGTTTGACTTTGCCGGTTTCGATATATTCCTTTTTAACAGCGGGCAGCGTGTTCTGATGGAATTGCGCGCAATGCGGACAGGTCAGAGAGGCATATTCGACCAGAGTCACTGGCGCAGCCTCCTTGCCGAGAACAAAGTCGTCTTTGGTTATTTCGACCTTATCGAATGAGGCGTCGGGTTTTGGAGCCTCAACCTTTGCCGTTGCGGCATTAGCCGTCGCCGTTGCCGCTGGTTTTCGGGCCGCGCTTTGCGAGCTTTCGTTATCGCCAATAACGCCCTTGATCGAAACAATTGCGCCGATAGCGACCATGCCACCGACAACATATACCCATATATTCCGCATTTATTCCTCCTAACCACAAAATATAGCGTAAACTACGGTCCCAGGTCCAGCTTTGGTTGCGGCTGGTGTGACCTATTCAGATTTATTTGATTTCCTTGATTTTAGGGCGGCACGGTCGCGTAGGACCGCTTTGCCTAGTTTGTCGAGCGCCTGTCGCAGATCAGGTTCAGAAATGACACTGGTTTCCGATTCGATTCTAGCGAGTTGATCTGGATCCGGCTCGGAAAGCTCTGGCCCATCAGTTCGGGATTTTTTACGGGCGAAAGAGGCCTGGGAGATTGAAAGTCGCGCGATAGCTGGATAGCCAAAATAGGTGTTAATCCGTTGTAGAATGGACGGCTCCTGATGCTGAATCTGTAATGCAACCGATCCAGAGGCGGCGATATAAAGGGTGCCGCCTTGCCGGGCACCTTTCGGGAAACTCATATGGTCTGGCGCACTGCCGGCGGCCATTTCCTCGCCGGCGATCTCTGCCCAACGTGTCACGATCTCGGCAGCGGCAAAGCCACGTTTCCGTATGGCAGGTTCCGCGACTTTTGGCAGAACGGCGGCGAGCGCGCGGGGACCACCATATTTGCGGCGGTTGTCCTTTTTAGCGCCGACAGTTTTTGCGCTGCTTTCTGAAGATTTTTTTGCCGCCATTTAACTTCCAGAGGAAAATCCAGTTAGGGGCTGGTTAAACCACAGCCATTTCCGAGTCCTTTGCAAGTCTCTAAGGTAAGGTGCCGCCCTTTCAGGAACAAGCAACGATGACGTGATATGGGGTACAAAATTGTCTCATCGCCTGCAGCGATGCGTCGCGAAATTCTCGCCTGGTATGACCGTCATCGCCGGGTTCTACCGTGGCGGGCGGAAGCTGGGCAGGATTCCGATCCATATCATGTGTGGCTCAGCGAAATCATGCTGCAACAAACGACCGTTGCGACGGTCGGCCCTTATTTTCAGAGATTTTTGGAACGCTGGCCGAGGATAGAGGATTTGGCGGCGGCTGATCTCGACGAGGTCCTGCATGGCTGGCAGGGGCTTGGTTACTACGCGCGGGCCCGCAATATGCATCGCTGCTCAAAATATGTCGCGGAAGAATTGGATGGTGTATTTCCTGATACAGAGGCTGGATTACGCGCCTTGCCAGGGATTGGCGCCTATACCGCGGCAGCAATTTCAGCGATCGCATTTGGTCGACCCGCAAATGTTGTCGATGGCAATATCGAGCGAGTCATGGCGCGCTTTTTCGCGATTGAGCAACCTTTGCCTGATTGCAAGGAAATGCTGCGTGATTTGGCAGGAGAGGTCGCGCCAAAGACCGTTCGTGGAAGGCCCGGTGATTTTGCCCAGGCGGTGATGGATTTGGGTGCTACGGTGTGTACGCCCCGCAAACCAAAATGTTTGATCTGCCCCTGGCAACGTAGCTGCTGCGCAAATAAATCGGGCATTCAGGAAGAGTTGCCGCGGCGGCAACCCAAGAAGGCGAAACCCGTTCGCCGCGGTGTCGTCTTTTGGGTCGTGCGGGACGATGGTTCGGTCTTATTGCGTCGGCGACCTGAGAAAGGATTGCTTGGCGGGATGATTGAAGTGCCGTCGACTGAATGGCTTGAAGACGATTGGACCACCGAAAAGGCCTGCAAAGCTGCACCGGTGAAATCGGACTGGACGTCCTTGCCCGGAATTGTCCGTCATACCTTCACCCATTTCCATTTGGAACTATCGATCCTGGCGACGCGGGTCGGGGAGACGGAGTCACCAAAAGGCGTGATCTGGTCAACGCCGGACAGGCTTGGCGAGCAGGCGCTGCCGACGGTCATGAAAAAAGTAGTTAATCTAGCGCTGAAAGCCGACTGACTACGCGGGTTATTCCGCCGCACCATGGAAGGGCAAGACATCTGCCTTTTCCTTGCGGATGGCCATATCAGCACGGATGCGTTCGCGAAGCTTGTCGATAGGAACGACTTTGCCGCGCCGCTCGATATGCCAGAAAGTCCAGCCATTGCACGAGGGCGCATTCTGCACACTGGCGCCGACCTGGTGAATGGACCCGCGAACGTCTTTGACCGCGATACTGCCATCGGCATTCACCTTGGCGGTCACTCGTTTGCGAATGTCGAATAACTTGTCACCTGCGCTGAGCAGGCCTTGTTCGATCACCGATCCAAACGGCACACGGGGCTCATTGCGTTTGTCAGGTGTTGTCAGGACTGTCACATCGTCAGGGGCCGTTTCGACACTATTAATGCGGTCTTGAGCGATACCCACATAATCGGTTTCACGGTCGATCCCTATCCAGTCCCGGCCCAGTCTCTTGGCGACAGCGCCGGTCGTGCCAGTCCCAAAGAATGGATCGAGAATGACATCACCGGGGTTGCTCGACGCCAAAATAACGCGATGTAACAGACCTTCGGGCTTTTGAGTTGGATGGGCTTTACGACCATCGAGTTTTAAACGCTCAGCGCCTCCACAAATCGGAAACAGCCAATCACTGCGCATTTGAACGTCATCATTGAGGGCTTTCATGGCCCGGTAGTTAAAGGTGGGTTTGGCGTCTTGCGATTTTGAACACCAAATCATCGTCTCATGCGCGTTAGTGAAACGTTTGCCACGAAAGTTGGGCATCGGATTAGATTTGCGCCAGACAATGTCATTTAGTACCCAAAACCCGAGATCCTGTAGCGCGGTGCCAACCCGAAAAATATTGTGATAGCTGCCGATGACCCAGATTGAGCCTGTCGGTTTCAGAATGCGTTGAGCGGCTGCGAGCCAGCGGCGGGTGAAATCATCGTAATGGGCAAAGTCTGAAAACTTGTCCCAGTCTTCTTCGACACCGGCAACACGGGTATTGTTTGGCCGGTGCAACTCTCCGGCAAGCTGCAGATTATACGGCGGGTCGGCAAAGATCATGTCGATTGATTCCGCCGGCAGGGTATTCATATGTTCAATACAGTCGCCCACGAGAATTTCGTTGCGAGGGATGTCGTTGTTTTCAGTCATGGCGCAAACCATGATTCATCGATGACTCCTCGTCAACAAATTTATTGGATTCAAGGGGTTAGAGGAATTCTCTCAACCAAAAAATGTCCAGATATATGAATCCGATTCAGTCGAGACTCAATATCTTGATTATCGGGGCAAAACTTTTTCGGTGGTGGGGAGTCACGCCAATCTCTTCAAGGGCCTTACTATGTTGCGCGGTGCCGTATCCGGAATTTGTTTCCCAGCCATAGCCCGCATAGCGCTGCGACAGCTTCGTCATGATACGGTCACGCGTTACTTTGGCGATGATCGACGCGGCAGCGATAGACAGGGAGATGGAATCGCCCTTCACAATCGTGCGTGCCGGGAAGGGCAGGGATGGCATGCGGTTGCCATCGACCAGGGCAAATTGCGGTGATATTGGCAGAGCCCGAACCGCCCTTTCCATGGCCCGAAAGGTTGCACCGAGAATATTGAGCTCGCCGATTTCTGCCGGGGTTGCAGCGCCAATACCAATCTCGGCACATGATGGGATTTGCGCCGCCACGATCTCGCGCTTTTTGGCGCTGAGCTTTTTGGAATCATCGATCACCGCTGCCAGTGCATCTGGCAATCTATCAGGATCGATTATGACGGCTGCCGCGACGACGGGTCCTGCCCAGGGGCCGCGCCCGACTTCATCGATTCCGGCAACAATGCCGCCAGCTTGTTTTTCGTATTCGAGGTCAGCCATCTTTTTTGGTCTCTGGCCTCGGTGGTTCATTGCTTGGCTGTTTGCTTTGGTCCGTAAGCTTCAGTTGTGACGGTAACGTCGCCGCTTTCTTCTCTGCACGCTTTTCGGACCGCTTCTCTTTGTAAGCTTGAGCCTGAGTCCAAAGGGTTTCGGCCACACGGCGTGTCCAGCGTGAACTTCGCCGCGCCAACAAGCGTTCGCCAACGAAAGTGGCATCAAAGACTAGCTTGAGGGTGGTCAGGCGACGTTCGGCAATCCGTTGCAGGCGTCTTGCAGTCGAAAGCCAGAAGGGGCTGAGCGCCAGGCTGAGCACGGTCACCGAAATAATGAGCTTGGATTCTTCCGGCGAGATTGCCGCCACGGCGGTTGCGGAGGCGGCGAGCAAAAAAGAGAATTCGCCGAGCTGTGAAATAAGAACGCCAGACATAAAGGAACGTTGCCAGCTTTCTCGCAAGAGCCGGAAGATAGCGATGTTGAGCGCGCTTTTGAACAGCGTGACGATCAGGAACAGGAACAGGACAGTTCCGAGATTGTCCCAGACAAATTGCAAATCGAGGAGCAGCCCGATGGATAAAAAGAACACCATCAGCATGACGCTCTGGATAGGGCGGACAACAGCGAGCATCGGTTCGCGTTCGGCGCTGTTACCAATGGCAAGCCCTGCAAGAAAAGCCCCATAGGCGGGTGATAGACCAATGGCCCCCATCAAAGCCCCGGCACCAAAGCAATAGACCAGCCCGGCGAGCGGTGACAGGTCAACATGCCCGACGATGATCTTGTAAAACGGCAAGTGCTGGCGACCTTGCTTAAGCAAAAGTCGGACCAGCCCAAACAGGAGCAGCGCGGAAATACCGATCTGCGTCGCGGCGGCCATGTCGAATCCGTCGGATCCCAAATTCTCGACGATCAGCAACATCGGCAAGAAGGCGAGGTCTTGTGCGATCAGGACCGCGACGGTGATACGACCGACCCGGGCCCGCAGCGCGCCGATTTCTTCCAGCAACTTAACCGCGACGGCTGTTGAAGAGAGCGCAACAACAAACCCGAGCAGAATCGCCGCTGAATTTGAAATGCCAAGGAGAGACGAGGCGGCAAACATAACCAGCAGGCTGGCACCGGTCTGCATGGCAACGGCCGGCAAGGCCAGCCGCCAGGTATATTTCAGCGTCCGGACGCTTAGTTCCATCCCGACGATAAACAGCAGCATCAACACGCCAAGCTCAGCGAAGCCTTTGATCATGCCCTCGCTTCGCACGACCTCAAAACCGGTTGGACCAAGCAGGACGCCGGCCAGCAAATAGCCGACCAGCGGCGGCTGCCGGAAATGCGCAAAGAGCATGCCGCAGGCGAGCGCCGTTATAACGACATAGGCGAGTCCAGAGAGGTCGGTTGTATGTTCCATTGAGGAACCGAGTTTAGCACGTCAGGCTGAGTCGTCTTCACCATTGGTGTCGCGGTAGTCTTTAAAAAAGGGCGAGCTGGCCGTCTCTTTGCAATGGTGCCCGGAACTGGCTGCAATCGAGCTCAAACCGCCGGTCGTTATATCCCAGGCGTTTTGTCATGAGGTTGAACCGCTTCTTGAGCAAGGCGGCATATTCGCCGGTGCCTTTCATGCGGGTGCCAAATTCTGACTGATAAACCTTTCCGCCACGGGTGCTGGCAAGCAGGTTCATGACATGTTTGGCTTTGTTGGGCTCATGGGTTTCCAGCCATTCTTTGAACAAGTCGGCTATTTCGAGCGGCAAGCGCAGCAATATATAGTAGGCGATATCTGCCCCGGCGTCGCGACCAGCGGTGAGAATGCTCTCCAACTCATGATCATTGAGGGCTGGAATTATAGGGGCCGCCATCACACCGCACGGCACGCCGGCATCGGCCAGCGCCCGAATTGCCGCCAGCCGTTTCATCGGGGTAGAAGCGCGGGGCTCCAGCGTGTTGGCGAGCCGGTGACCCAGTGTCGTCACCGACAGGCAGACCTGCGCCAGACCTTTCTCCGCCATCGGTCCGAGAATATCGAGATCGCGCAGCACCAGGGCCGATTTGGTGACGATGCCGACCGGATGGTTGAAAGCTGACAGGACTTCAAGAATGCCTCGGGTTAGCCGCAGTGTTTTTTCGACGGGCTGGTAGGGATCGGTGTTGGTGCCCATCGCCATGGTCTTGCACTGATAGCTCGACTTGCGGAGTTCGCGCTCCAGCAATCGGGCGGAGTCGGGTTTGTAAAACAGCTTGGTTTCGAAATCGAGGCCGGGTGACATGCCGAGATAGGCGTGGGTTGGTCGCGCAAAGCAATAAACGCAGCCATGTTCGCACCCGCGATAGGGATTGATCGAGCGATCAAAAGGCACATCCGGCGAGGTGTTGCGCGCGATGATGGTCTTGCTGGTGTCCTTGATCAGCGAGGTCTCAAGCTTTGGCGGCGATAACAGCTCCTCATCCCGTACCCAGCCATCGTGAACGGCTTCGCCGGTATGTTTTTCAAAACGGCCGGTGCGGTTGGTTACTGCGCCACGGCCTTTCTGCGGTGTCGGGGCGATCCGGTCGATAGGGCTACTATTCGTAGCAAATTCGGTGATTTCTGGGTCAATATGTGGATTATTCATCATGGGTCATCATTGACTCATAAATAAGAACAAATCAAGAACATTTTCCTAAAGTCTGGAGTTGTGTGAATCCATGCTATGAAGATCACGATTTACGGGGGAAGGGCGTGTCTTCACAGGAAACGATCAGCGTTGTCATTCCGGCATTGGACGTCGGCGAGGCCCTGCGGCCAACACTGGACTCCGTGAAAGGCTGTGTCGATGACCTTGTGGTCAGTGATGGCCGGTCATCTGATCATACCGCTGCCTACGCCAAACAGTCTGGCGCGAGGGTGGTCGTGGGGGATTGCGGACGCGGTCAGCAACTGCGTCGTGGCGGGGAGATTGCGACCGGTGACTGGCTGTTATTTCTCCATGCCGACACGGTTCTCGAGGCGGGTTGGATCGAAGAAGCGCGGCAGTTTATGGCGGTGGCGCCGGACAAAGCAGCTGCGTTCCGTTTCGCGCTGGACGATCCAAGTCTATGGGCGCGCATGATAGAGACGGGCGTTGCACTGCGTTGCCGATTGTTCGGTCTGCCCTATGGCGATCAGGGACTCCTGATTAGCCGCACACTTTACGACTCGATTGGTGGCTTTAAACCGATCCCGCTATTCGAGGATGTCGATATTATGAGACGGCTTGGTCGACGTCGCGTGAGGATTCTGAACCACATGGCAAAAACCTCGTCAGAGCGTTATCAGCGGGGTGGATTTTTGCGCCGACCCTTAAAAAATTTAATGCTACTGCTGTTTTTTTACCTGGGTGTTGCACCGGAAAAACTGGCCCGACTTTATAAGTGATCGACCCATGGCACGTCCTCCCGTTCTCATCATGTTTGCCCGCGCGCCTTATCTCGGGACCGTGAAAAAACGTCTCGCGGCAGCGATCGGTCCGGTCGCGGCGCGGGAATTTTATGTATACATGACCAAAAAAGTGCTGACGACAGTGTCTTCGAATGCGCCTTGGCAGACGGTTATGAGTGTGACGCCGGATAGCTCGGCGAAGCAGGGGCGGTTCTGGCCGCCCGGTGTGACGCAGCTGCCGCAGGGCTATGGCGATCTTGGCGAGCGGATGGAGAGCGCCTTGATGAGTTTCCCGGACCGGCCGGTGGCAATAATCGGCAGCGATATTCCGATGATCACCCATGGTCATATCCAGACGGCCTTCGCGGCAATGGGGCGAGCCGATCTAGTGCTTGGTCCGTCACCGGACGGTGGTTACTGGCTGGTCGGGGCGCGCGCGGGAAATTTAGCACGCGGGCTTTTCAGAAATGTGCGCTGGTCTTCAGAATTTACGCTGGACGATACGTTACAAAATACGGGTAACCGACGGGTCGCTCTAATTGATGAGCTGGACGATATCGATGATGTCAGCGACCTTGAGAACTGGCGGTCTCAGCGCTCCTGAAGCCGCGGCAACAGCTCGGCGAAATTACAGGGCTTGTGACGAATATCGAGCTGCGATAGCAAAATCCCGTTCCAGGCATCACGACAGGCCCCTGTAGAACCAGGCAATGCGAACAGATAAGTACCGCCCGCCACACCTGCAGTCGCCCGCGACTGGATCGTCGAGGTGCTGATCAGGTCGTAACTCAACATACGGAATAGCTCGCCAAAACCAGGGATCTCTTTTTCATAAACTTCGGCAAACGCTTCCGGCGTGACATCACGACCAGTGACGCCAGTACCGCCGGTTGCCAGAACTACTTCGACCGCCGGATCGGCGATCCACGCCCGCAGTTTGGCGACAATGGCGTCCTGCTCATCGCGGATAATGGCTTTTTCGGCGAGCGTATGACCGGCCTCGGTCAGTTTTTCGACCAGCAAGGCACCCGATTTGTCGGTTTCCTCGGTGCGGGTGTCCGATACCGTCAGGACCGCGATATTCACCGGGGCGAACGGAATCGATTCATCAATGCCAGCCATGTCACTTCTCTGCTGTAATTAAGGTGTGTCGATCGATTTGTAGACCGGGGGGTCGCCCGCGGCAATGGCATCTAGTGTCGGTGCCTGCTGGCGGAACCGGTCGCGATAAATCCAGAAATTCGCCAGCACCCGTTCGACATAGTCGCGGGTCTCGCGCGCCGGCATGCTTTCGATAAACATCAGCGTGTCGCTGGATCGCCTTTGGACCCGTCTCTGCCATTTAGACAGATTGCCCGGCCCGCCATTATAGGCCGCCGCCATCATTAGGATGTTGCCATTGACCTTCTCGTGCTGCAGCAGGTAGCCGAGATATTTCTGTCCTAGGTGTAGGTTGAGCCCTGGCTCATAGAGCTTTTTCCGTGCCCGCCCGCGATATCGTTTGCGGGCCATATAACCAGCGGTCCCCGGCATCAGCTGCATCAGCCCGCGCGCGCCGGCATGGCTTTTGGCGCGCGTATTAAAAGCCGATTCCTGACGCATCACCGCATAGACTAGCGCTCGATCAATTTTAAAACCGTCGCTGGGTTCCCAACGCGGTACCGGATAAAGGCCGCGGTCAATCCGGGTTTGATTGCGCCGCATCAGGGCGATGGCCGTCTTGAGCGCCAGCGAGGGCAGACCAAGCTGATCGGCAATGTTCAACAACGCAATGCGGGTGTTGGAGTCGCCGCTCAGACTCAAATAGCGCAGTTCTCGTTCGGCACGGTGATGATTATTGACCTGGAGCAAGGCGAGAGCCCGCTGCGCGCGGAGGCTCTTGAGGGCGGTGGCGATTGCTTGTCGCTGGGCTTGTGGGGCCGTCCATTTGAGCGTTGAGTCGATCCCCAGCATGCGCCGTGCCAGCAACCCATAGAATGTCCTTGGATGGCTGGCGGCGAGCCTCAGCCACCGGCTCACGCGATCTGGTCGACGCGCGACGAGATTGGCACGCGCTGCCCAGAAGGCAGCGGCCGACTGTGACCAGCGCGATAGCCCTCCGGTAGCGGCCATTGCCTGAAAATGATCGGCGGCATTGACGTAGCGCCCGGATCGATAGGACGCCAGACCGGCATACCAATGGCCGAGTGGATAATATTGACCCGACCGATGGGCGGCGCGGCTCGCCGTATTAAACGCCTTGCGATCTTCACCGCGATAGAACCAGCCACTGCCGATCCGCATCCTGGCAATATCGAGATGAGCCTGACCGAGCCGCCGGAAACGGCGCTGTTTGATCAGCTTCTCTGCCGAGGTTAAACGTTGGCGCCGCACCAGTCGTCTGACCTGCGAGTGAAGCTGCCGTGCTGACCGGTCATAGCGCAGCCCACGACGGTCACTGCGTTCGATGCCGCCATTGCCACTTTCTGAATATATCACCCGTTTGGGCAAAACCGGTCGGCGCGGCGCGCGATAGCCGCGCGGCTTCCGGCGTAGAGCCAGCTTGTAAATCCGCCGCGCATCGGGATGGTCAGCATAGTCTTTGAGCCAGGCAGCAAGCTCCGTATAGCGCGAGCGATAATGGGTGCGATGCAGATAGCGTTGCGCTTGAACATGGCCGAGCAACAGCCGGTTCGACAATTTTTTGATAAGACGGTTGGCGCGGCGCCAGTTACCTTTTTCCTGCACCGCAAAAATCTGGCGATATAACGCCGCGTCGGCTTTCGAGAGTGGTGCCGGGATGTTAGCGATGATGGCGTTTGGTGCTGTGCCTGCTTTGTCAGTCGCTAGCGCTGTCGGGGCGGGCAGTCCCCAAACGGCCATATGACAGGCTGCCACAGTGATCGCGGCATATTTCATTGAACTGGCAATGATGTCACGCAAACGAAGGATGCTCCTACTAAACAACGACTTTAGATGGTTAACGGCTCATCGCGGCGATGGCAAGAGAAGGGCTCAGCGTTGGCAAATAACCTGCCTAAATTGATCTCCTGACAAAGTTATCTACAGGGTATGGCGGCAAATTGGCGACACCATGTCACAAATTTGACCCTCGACCGGCTTTATCATTTGCGTCAAGGCTCTTGCTGAGTATTGTCGATGGATGAACAGGGCGGATGAAATGTTTTCAAAAAAGAAAGACGGTAAGGTGGGTCGCAAAGACAAGCCCTGTTCACCGACAATAATCAGCGAAAATATGGTGGTCACCGGTGCTATCGACAGCGAAGGCGAGGTGATGATTGATGGTCGCATCGAGGGTGAAGTCGCCAGCGGTCGCATCAGCATTGGCCAAACCGGAAAAATCACTGGCTCTCTGAGCGCCGAACATGTCGTGGTCCATGGATTTGTTGACGGTCAAATCCGCGGCGGTGAGGTCACCCTGTCCAATACTGCGAGGGTTATCGGTGACATCTATCATGAAACGCTGATTGTCGAAGCCGGTGCGAACCTGGATGGCCAGTGCCGTCCCCTGAGCGTACTCGATGTAGAGAGCAACCCGGCGCTCAATCTCGTGGTGTCAGACGGGATCGCCGCGGAGCCTTGATTTTTTCAATCCGAGCTGTTCACTGAAACCGTGTCGGGCTGCAGTGGATGTCTTTGGTCTTCAGAATATAAAAGGTCTTACTCCTGCAACCCTTCTTGGTCACGGTGCCGGTTCGGGTGAAGACCATCGGCAAAGCGGTCGCTGAAAAGTCGAGCGGCTCCCTGGTGGTCTGCATATGGACATGCACATGCGACCCGGCGGTCTGGCCGGAACTGCCACATTCTGCAACCGGCTCGCCGATTTTGATTTTTTGACCAACGCCGACCTGAATTGTATGCGGTGCTAGATGGGCGAGGATGACAAACTCGTTGCCGCGGCGGTGGATGACAATGTGATTGCCAGCCGGGTGTCCGGTCGGGCGTTTGCCCTTTACCCGGTTGGGGTGATGATCGACGACCGTGACCACCGTGCCGTCTGTCGGTGAGTTTACGGGCGTGCCGAGACAGCTGGTCGGCTGACCGCGCTGGTCGAGCCTGATAAAGTCATAGGCGAATTTCTGACTGTTGATTTTGCAGTGGTGGTTGTTTTTGGACGGGCAGGGTGCTCCGGCCACGACATACCAGTTGCCGGTAACCGGCGTGTACAGTTTCAGGTATTTCGGGGATGTCTGGCGCAGGCTTTGCGCCCCAGAAATTGCTGCGGCAACGGACAGGGTTAAAGCAAAGATTAAAAGACAGGCTGAAGTTAGTCGTTTGGTCGTCATGGCTTCGTTAATCGTGGCCGCGTTGACGCCTCATTAACTCTTTGAAGGGACACACGACCAGTTGCTTTGCCGGTAATTCTGATAGAAGTCACCGCGCTGGCGCTGTAACGCAGTGATATTGTCCCGGACATCCCCCAGTTGATTTTCAGCTTCCTTGACGCATTGATCCCAACTGTGGAATCGCAGGTGTGTGTCGAAAAGCGTTGGTGCGTTGGAGGGTTCTGTCCCAAAAAACAGAATTAATAATGCCCATTTTATCTCAGCTGCTTCCCTGCGCTCTGTATTCTGTTCTATGGACCGTCGTTTAGTCGCTGCTGGATTTCCAGAAAATCCATCCAGGTCTCTCGCTTTTGCGCCGGCGAGCGCAACAGATAGGCAGGATGTAAAATCGCTCTCACCGCTATCGGCGCGGCAAGTCCCTCGCGGGTATAGTCGAGCCATTTGCCACGGGTCCGCATGATTCCCTGGGTGGTTCCCAGCAAGGTCTTGGCCGATGTGCCGCCGACGAGCACTAAAATATCCGGTGCGACGAGTTCGATATGGCGTTCGATAAACGGCATGCAGGCGGCAATTTCCGAATCAGTCGGTGTCCGGTTACCGGGTGGCCGCCAGGGCAGGATGTTGGTGATATAAACATCGCTGCGTTGTAAGGAGATTGCGGCGAGCATCCGATCCAGCAGCTGACCGGCAGGGCCGACAAAGGGCACACCCTGGCGATCTTCCTGAGCGCCGGGGGCTTCCCCGATAAACATCAGTTTTGCATCAGCGGTGCCTTCGCCAAATACCAAGCTCTTGGCTGTTTGTTTGAGCGGACAGCCGTCAAAAGCGGCCATCGCTTCGCGCAGCGCTTCAAGGGAATCCGCGGCAGCAGCGGCGGCCCGGGCTGTCTTTGTTGCCGCATCACGGGAGACCAGTTCTGTTGGTGGGCGCGGGGTGGGTGGTGCTGCCGGTTGAGCCGGTATGACCGGTGCCGCGCCGATGGCGTCGGCGACACCTGCTGTTGTGGCCGAGGGCGCTGTCGGCAGGGCGGGCGGTGTTGGCGCGACCGCCTCAGGCGCTTTGCAACGGTTGACGGGCTGCTCTTCCAGCGCCTCGTCGATGCCGCTCTCGACATACCATCGTAGGAGTTCGGTTGCGTTGTTTTCCTGAACCATGAGAAAACGGTATCATGACTATACGCTGTTAAACAGCATTTGAAGAATTAGAAGAGGAAATTATGGAACGCGAATCGATGGAGGTGGATGTCGTCATTGTTGGGGCAGGGCCCTCAGGTCTTTCTGCCGCTATACGTTTGGCCCAGCTGGCAGCGGAAAATGACACTGAGTTAACAATCTGCCTGCTCGAAAAAGGCTCCGAGGTCGGCGCTCATATTTTAAGTGGCGCGGTTCTGGAACCGAAAGCCCTCAACGAGCTTATTCCGGACTGGAAAGAAAAAGGCGCGCCGCTCAACACGGAAGCAACCGATGATAACTTCCTGTTCCTGACCAGCTCAGGCTCGATCCGGATGCCAACACCACCCCAAATGCACAACAAAGGGAACTACATCGTCAGCCTCGGTAATGTGTGTCGCTGGCTCAAGGAACAGGCCGAAGAGCTTGGTGTTGAGGTATTTGAAGGTTTTGCGGCGGCGGAAATCCTCTATGACGAGGTCGGGGCTGTGGCGGGCGTCGCGACTGGCGATATGGGCGTTGGCGAAGACGGTAAGCCGAAGGACGGTTTTACGCCGGGCTATGAATTGCAGGCCAAATACACCTTTTTTGCGGAAGGCTGCCGCGGGTCATTGACCAAAGAGCTCTTTGAAAAGTTCGACATGCGGTCAGAGGCCGATCCGCAATCCTATGCGATCGGCATCAAGGAGCTCTGGGAAATTGATCCAGCGCAACATCAGCAGGGTCGTATCCTGCACACCATTGGCTGGCCGCTGGATACCAAAACCTATGGCGGGTCATTTCTTTATCACCTTGAAGACAATCAGGTTGCGGTCGGGTTTGTGACGGGGCTTGATTACCGTAATCCGTATCTTTCTCCTTTTGAGGAGTTTCAGCGTTTCAAGACACATCCGTCGATCCGACCGATCTTCGAAGGGGGACGGCGGGTTGCGTATGGCGCGCGGGCGTTGAATGAAGGCGGCTTCCAGTCGATCCCCGAACTCACTTGCCCGGGGGCGGCGATCATTGGCTGCGCGGCGGGATTCCTCAACGTTCCAAAGATCAAGGGCAGCCACAATGCGATGAAGACCGGTATGATTGCCGCGGAAGCAGCGTTTGCGGCGCTCAGCAATGACGGCGGCAAGGTTCTGGAAGACTATCCGGCGACCTTGAAGAAAAGCTGGGTCTGGGACGAGCTCTATCGGGTCAGGAACATCCGCCCGTCATTTCGTTGGGGAATGTGGGCCGGGTTGATCTATTCAGCGATCGATACTTTCCTTCTGCGAGGGAAAGCACCGTGGACGTTTAAACAGCACGCTGATCACACGACGCTGCTGCCGGCTGCTGAAGCCCCGAAGATCGACTATCCAAAACCGGATGGCGTAGTGTCATTTGATCGTTTATCGTCAGTCTATATTTCCAACACCAATCATGAAGAGGATCAGCCGGTTCATTTGACGCTCAAGGACCCCTCGGTACCGATTTCGGTAAATCTCGAGAAATATGACGCGCCGGAGCAGCGATATTGCCCGGCCGGGGTTTATGAGATTGTCGAGGATGACGCTGAAAGCGGACCGAGACTACAAATCAACGCGCAAAACTGTGTGCATTGTAAGACCTGCGACATCAAGGATCCGACACAAAATATTAATTGGGTGGTGCCAGAGGGTGGCAGTGGGCCAAACTATCCCAATATGTAAGAGCGGTCGGACGATAGTTGCCGATAGGACGATGGCTTGTTACTCGCTTTTTAACCCCTTTGGGGCTATGGTTGTTCTTCGGATTTATGAATGGTGACGTTGCCGTTCGGTGGTAAGGCCTGCCGCATCATGGGATCCAATTAATACAGATTGCGTTCAGTTGTGAGGCTATGAAGAAATTGAAGATCCTCAATTCAGGGTACCGATCTCTGGCAAAAGGGAAAGTTGGATTAAAGTCGGGGATACCTTCTTTTAGAGCTGGTCTTGTGGCAATTCCCTTATTCGCTTCGGTCGCGCTCGTTTCTGCCTGTGTTGATGGGTCTGATGCAAACCAGCACGCGAATGCGGGCAATGGTCAAGCAGCAGGACAGACGATACCGGGCATTCAAAAAGTATCGGCTTCGGGAAAATATCTCGCCGGGCGTTATGCGCGCCGCTCCAGGGATTTTGGGACAGCCGCGGACTTTCTCTCCGATGCCCTGTCGATTGACGCCAGTAACCGGCAAATACGTAGACAGACCTTTTTTGCCCTTATCGCTGGCGGTCGTATGGCGGAAGCGGCGGTTCTTGCAAAAGAAATTGTCGCTGCTGACAAAGGGGCAGCCGTTGCCAATCTCAGTTTAGTGGTTGAGGACGCTGTTGCCTCCAGGTTCGACGCGGCGGCCAAACGGCTCGATACGATGCCGCGCCGCGGCATGAGCACATTTATCGCTCCTCTGTTATTGGCCTGGGCGAAAGCAGCACTTGGCGACACTGGTGGCGCCATAAAATCTCTTGATGCGCTGAAAAAGATCGCTTCATTTTCGGCCCTGCGCAGTATGCATGTTGGTCTTATCTATGAGCAGGCCGGCAAGACGGCGCTGGCTGAAGAGGCTCTCAAAAAAGCTTCAAAAGAGACAGACTCCGTCCGTGTTGTTATGGGATACGGTCATTTTCTGGAACGACAGGGCCGATTGTCGGAAGCAGAAGCCCTTTATAAGAGTTATACGGCAAAAAACAGTAGCGATGCTCTCGATGGTACTTTTGAACGCATCGCCGCCAAGCGGCCACCCCCGGATTTTGTTGCGACCCCCAAGGACGGACTTGCGGAAGTATTTTTTAATCTTGCCGGAACCTTGGCCCAGGGACGGTCATCCGACCTGGCATTGATTTATGGCCAAATGGCCTTACGGTTGCGTCCTTATTTTCCGTTGGCGCAACTTTTGCTCGGTGGGCTGCTTGAGTCTCTATCGCGGAATGCAGAAGCGATAGCCCTTTATAAAAAGGTCGATCCCAAATCACCGGTGTCCTGGTCAGCCCGATTACGCCAGGCATCCAATCTCGATGAAATGGGAAAAACCGAAGAGGCGATCGCGTTGCTGGAGCGTATGGCTGCGGAACGCAAAGACCGTTTTGAACCGCTTATCCGGATTGGTGACTCCCATCGGTCGAAGAAAAAATTTGAGGACGCTATTACTGCCTATGATCGAGCGATAAAGCGCGTCGGCGCACTCGAAAAAAGCCATTGGTCGCTGCTTTATGCGCGGGGGATTGCCTATGAACGCGCTAAACAATGGCCAAACGCGGAAAAGGATTTCCTGAAGGCTTTGGAGCTGAGTCCGGAACAACCATTCGTTCTTAATTATCTTGGCTATTCCTGGGTCGATCAGGGGGTCAAGCTGGAGCGCGCCAAAAAAATGATCCGGCGGGCTGTCGAGTTGCGCCCCAATGACGGCTATATTGTCGATAGTCTTGGATGGGTTCTTTATCGTCTTGGCGATTATTCGGAAGCTGCAAAGAACCTGGAACGCGCCGTCGTTTTGAGACCCGAAGACCCGACAATTAACGACCATCTTGGCGATGCTTATTGGCGCGTCGGCCGCAAGTTTGAAGCTCGCTTTCAGTGGAGGCGTGCATTGTCGCTGGACCCCGACGAAGAGCTTATCCCAAAGATCGAGGATAAATTACGTGACGGGCTAAAGAATGAAGACGATGGAGACAATCGCAGTTGACGGACCCGTCGACCGGAGCCTCCAAAAGCCAAATCTCAGGTTACGCAGCGGCTAAAATAAATCTCTTCCTTCATGTCACGGGTCGTCGTGAAGATGGTTATCACGAGCTCGATAGCCTCGTCGCCTTCACCGCGATTGGCGATCAGGTCTCGGTCGCGTTGGCAGAGACCATTTCATTGAACATCGATGGGCCCTTTGGTGACGGTCTGCCAGTCGGTGACGATAACCTCGTCCTGGCAGCGGCTAGAATGTTCGCCGAAGAAATCGGCTATGAGAAGGGTGCCGCGATCACCCTGCAGAAAAACCTGCCGGTATCCTCTGGAATTGGTGGGGGGTCTGCTGACGCTGCGGCGACGTTGCATCGGTTGAACCAGCTATGGGGGGCGGATCTTTCATCTGGGGCCCTGGCTACCATTGGTTTGCGATTGGGCGCCGATGTTCCGGCCTGCCTTCTCAGCGCGACGGCGCGTATGCGCGGTATCGGCGACATGATCGAACCGGTCGCGCCATTGCCTCGGCTCGGTGTCCTGTTGATCAATCCGGGTGTAGCGGTTTCAACGCCACAGGTCTTTAAAGCGCGGCAGGGTGCTTTTTCCGCATTAGTCGATGAGCCTGTTCCGGACGATAGCTATAAATACTGCGAGTTTCTCAGACGTCAAAAGAATGATCTGGAGGCACCGGCGATCGAATTAGTGCCAGTTATCGCATCGGTCCTAACAGTCCTTTCCGGGCAGAAAGGTTGCTGTCTGGCACGAATGTCAGGTAGCGGCGCGACGTGTTTTGGACTCTTTGATGATGAGGCGGCGGCTCAGTCGGCTCGCCGCGAAATTGCGAAAGCCCACCCAGAATGGTGGGTTCAGGCGACACGTTTTCTGGATTGAATGAGGCCGAAGTTTTAGCGGTCCGCTGGCGCTGGTGCTGAGGCTTTGACGGGTGCCATTGCGCCGACGACCTGGCGGAGGTCGCTGAGCAATTCTCGGGTCGCCTGTCCGTTGACTTTCAGACCTGCAAACCGTTGATACATTTTTATCGCTTCGACGGTTTTTTACCAATGACGCCGTCCGATGATCCAGGCGTTAAATCAAGACGGGCGAGTAATTTCTGGATATCGGCAATTTCAGCTTTGTTTAAATCAGTTGCTTTTGGGTTCCCCGCAGCTGGTCGGGTCTTCTTAACTACCTTGGCAATTTCGGTCTGTGTCGGTGACCTGTTTGCTGCGAACTTGGTCTGTTTGAGTTTCTGTGCTGCTTCCGCACTACCAGCCGCCAGCGCCTTGTTATAATAGGCAGTCGCTATCTTGGCGTTTTTCGGAAGGCCAAGACCATGTTTATGCATCAGCCCCAGGCTGTACAGTGAATCGGCCAGGCCATTTTCGCTGCCCTTTTTAAACCAGTACGCCGCATCCTTGTAGCTTTTGGCCGTTCCTTTGCCCTGTGCATATAACGTGCCGAGATTGTGTTGTGCTCTTGCGTGTCCTTTATCTGCCGCTTTTCGATACACCAGCTCAAGGCGGTGGCGGGGCTCTTCTTAACGCCACTGCCTACTTCATAAAGAAGTCCGAGATTATATTGCGCCGGGGCTATCCCGCCATTTGCCGCTTTCTTTAACCAGGGAATTGCCTGCTTTTGACTTTTCGTAACACCGTTGCCGCTGAGATAGAGGTTGGCGAGGTCGAATTGGGCCTAGTGTTTACCGTCGGTTGCCTGCTGTTTGAGGGCCTCAAAATCACCACCCTTTGTGCTGCCCGCGACCGGTGGCTGGGTGACAGCGGCGACACTTGTTGCCTGGGGAGGGGATGGTTTATCCGTGTCTGCCGTGGCGGTCTCTGAAGTGACCGGAGGAGCCTTCGAGGTCGCGGTTTGGACAATGGGCTTTTTCGAAGGCGCAGAGGGTTCGGGTTTTACCACCGCCTGTTGTTCTTGGCCTGGCGACGTTGAACGCAAATTGTTTTCATAGAACCAGACGCCGCTGACGAGGGCAGCAATGACAGCACTGCCGAGCAACCCGATCCGGGAGTGGCGAGAAAATTTTGAGGTGGCCGACGCGGCGATAATTGTTTTCGAATCAGCTTGCGACCGTTTTACGTCAAGGTCACTTTTTGCAGCGACATCTTCTTTTTCAGGGGTTCTATTCTTCTCCCGCGCCACGCGGAGCGCTTTCTCAACATCAAACTGAATACCCGCCGGTTCAACCGGTGTTCTTTCAGTTTGGGATTCTTTCCCGGTGAGGGGCGCGTCAATCTTTGAGGTGGAGGGTACGGCGCCAGACGTTGCCGCGCCACCGATCTCAACAGGTGGATCAATCGATTTTGCCGCATTTGAACTCTCGGCGCGTATCTTGATCGCTCGGTCGACCCACGCACCGATGGTTAGCCCATGGCTCTTGGCTGCCTCGCGAGCAATTTGGCGTGCGTCTTGATCAACGCCCTTAACACTCCAGGGGCTGGACCGTGCCATTTTCCGAACGCCTCCCGGCAAGGACTATACGTGGGTGGTGGTACCCTTGTTAAGGACAAATTCGACCAGTTTTGGTTAATAAAGCGTAAAAAATCCGGCGCTGAGATCCAGATCACAGAAGGATACGAGTCCAAGGCACGTTTCGTCATATTTTCAAAGGTATAGGACGTGACAGAGCGGGGCCCTAATCGCGATTTCTACGCCACCAGCCGCCTTGGGATTTTCTGTGCCTTCTGCTGGGGCTCTCTTCCATCTTATCCAGCCGTTCGGTAATTCGCATCACGGCACGTTCCACCGGCGCGGTGGAAACAGATTTTTGTGATTGTACCTCTTCAACCTGGGCAGAAAGCTGGCTGACCTGTTCGGCTAAAGGCGCTACCGCCTCAGTTGTCTTGCGTTTTGCTTCTTCAACCCTGTTACTTAAAGACTGGATGCTCTCAAACAACGCCTGGATTGTTGGTGCGGGGAGGGGAGCCTGACCGCTGCCATAGCTGGATCCCGGCTGTTCCGCAAAGCCATTATTTGGCTGCTGTGGTGGCGGTGCTTGGGGACCAAAATTAGGCGCCCCTTGAGCAGCATATTGACGGGCTTCAGGGTGAGGACCAGGTGCGTATTGCTGCGACGGGTTGTATTGCTGTCCAGGGTTGTACTGTTGCCCAGTATTATACTGTTGAGACGGGTTATATTGGTGCTGGGATTCCGGTGGGGGTGCCGCCTTATTTTGCTGCGCGCCCGTCAATTGTTCCGTGGCCGTGGTCCGAATGGTTTGTGTCAGCCATGCGCCCACAGTGAGCCCGGCTCGCCGGGCAGCAATCTTGGCAGCCTCGCGAGCTTCAGGGTCAACGCCCTTAACGCTCCAGGGGGAAACATTCGCTGCCATGTTCTTAGATCACACTCACTCAGGGCCATTAAACGAGGAATTTCTGGGATTACTTTCAGCCCTACCGGCGTTCAATTCGGTATACCTTATGGCATAAAATCAAATAATTGCAAGTATTTGTGGCGTGTGCCCAAACCATACCAATGTAATACAAACCCATACCGCCAATAGGGGCACGACGGAAAATATACCAGAAGGAGCCGGAAATCGACGATGCGATACAATCGATTGCAAGAACTTTGCGGGATGGGGTCTCGATTTAGGCGTTGCCGGCCGCGGCCCGCATAATAGCCCTTTCGATCGAACTCTTGCGGGCGAGTTCGGGTAAGGGGTTTTGTATGCCCTAGGCTAGTTTGGCGGCCTGATTTTGTTCCCGAGCATGCAATTCTCGGATGGCGTCGGAAATCCAGGCGCCGATGGAAACGCCTTCCGCCTCGGCGCAGGCTTTAACAGATGCCCGATCCTCAGGTGAAACGCCTCTTAAACTCCAAATAGAATTTTCTGACATAGCCAACCATTGTCACAAAAAAATTACCGTCAAATCCTAATAAACATAACACCGAGAATTCTTAACAGCTCGTTAATAATGGTTTGTTGCCATTTTTTTTTTGATATCTGGCAAGAATTCGCTGGAATCTATTGCGGTATGATTTAAACCCCCCTATTTTCCGCTTCCAAATGGGGCGTGGCCAAGTGGTAAGGCAACGGGTTTTGATCCCGTGATCCCTGGTTCGATCCCAGGCGCCCCAGCCACAAGCTATAGAGGATGTATGTCGGGTCATTTGGATGCTCAAGGACTGAAATGTCCGCTACCAGTCCTTCGGGCACGAAAGGCGATAAAGGCGCTCGAAATCGGCGGGGAGCTGATTGTGCGGGCTACCGACCCGGCGGCACCGAAGGATTTTACGGCATTCTGCGAACAGGCCGGGCATAAGCTGGTCTCAAACACGGAGAGCGATGGCGTCTTTACGTTTGTGCTGCGGCGCGGCCGTTAGAGGCCAATCTTTTTTCGATCCATTCAAATCCAAACTGGACGATAAGCGCCATCAGGGCGGCCGGAATTGCGCCTTCGAGAATGAGGCCGATATTATCCAGCCTGATACCGGTCAATATGGGCTGGCCATAGCCACCGGCACCGATCAGGGCCCCCAGCGTCGCTGTTCCGATATTGATGACGGCCGAGGTCTTTATCCCCGCCATGATCGACGGTGTGGCCAGGGGCAGTTCAATAAGATGTAAACGGGCCGAAGCCGGGAGGCCCAATGCGATGGCCGAGTTCTGGAGAGACGGATCTATACCGGTAATCCCGGTATGAGTGTTTCGAATGATCGGTAGCAGGCTATACAGGAACAGCGCCGCGATGGCGGGTTCACTGCCTATCCCTAGAAGCGGGATCATAAATACCAGGAGCGCTAGACCGGGTATTGTCTGTAGAACGCCGGCTGTCGACAGGATGAATTGCCCGGTAGTGCGGCGCCGTGCCGCCAGTATGCCCAGCGGTATTGCCACTAAAATGGCTGAAAATAGGGAAATCCCCACGAGAAACAGATGTTCCAGGGTTCGGCTATAAAGCCGTTTCCCGAGACTATTTTGTTCTGTAGTGACAGATATCTTGAAGGCGCTTTGCAGGAAATCCGTGGCTACGGCGCTTTCAGATTGCTGTTGGATTTTGACGGCAGCATTGAGCGTTGCCATTTGTTGCGCGTTGATCTTACCGCCAAGTCCCTTGAACGCGGTACTGACTGCAGGTGCGATCTTACTGAGGGCCGATCGGTAAAGTATGACGGCGTCATACTGGGGAAAATGTCGTTGGTCGTCGTTCAGCAGGCTTAAACCGTAATACGGAATTTCTGCGTCTGTCGTATAAACATCGATGACATCGATATCGCCAGATTTAAGACCTCGATAGGCGAGGTCGTGATCGAGCCCGCGCGCGTTGCTCTGCGGCAGGCCGTAGCGTTTCTTTAGAGCTGGCCAGCCATCACCGCGATCCATGAATTCATTGCTGAAACCTAGCTTCAGGTCGCGAAAACGTTTCAGATCCGAAATGGAATTGAGAGATAATCTTTTGGCGGTATTGGTGGTAACGGCAAGAGCGTAAGTGTTGTTGAAACCGAGCGGTGCACTCATGGAAATGCCCTTTGCGGCGAGGGCGTTGATCATGGAATTTCGCGAGGCAATTTTCTCAGTAGCAAAAATTTCGCGCGCAATCGTGCCGGTATATTCCGGGTAGGCATCAATCTCGCCCCGCAAGAGGGCGTTCCACAAAATGCGGGTGCCGCCGAGCTGTTTGCGGTGTTCAACGGGTGCCCCCGCATTCATTGCCAGACCGGCAAGGATTTCGCCTAAAATGACAGACTCTGTGAAGCTTTTTGATCCAATCGTGATACCGGCGCTTTGTGCGTGGGTGACGACCGACGATGACACAAAGCCCAATAGTAGCGTGATGACAGATAAAAACCGCTTCATTTGCGTGGCTCCGCCGCAACTAAGCGCTGTGTCCTTACAAACCGTTCAACGAAATTTTCCTGGGGAGTATCGACAAGATCGGTAATCGTCCCGGCCTGCACGATCTGGCCATCCCGTAACAGGACGATGGTATCGCCGAAATAGCCTGCTTCGCCGATATCATGGGTCACCATAATCACTGTTTTACCCAGAGTACGGAAGATATCCCGAAGTTCAGTCTGCAGTTCGAAACGGATTAGCGGATCAAGTGCTCCTAACGGTTCATCAAGCAGTAATACATCTGGATCAAGCATCAGGGCCCGCATGAGAGCAATTCGCTGACATTGACCACCGGAAAGCTCGGCAGGGCTTCGGTCCAGTGCTGTTTCCGGGAAATTGGTCAAATTGCATAGATACTGTACGCGCGCTGCAGACCTTTGAGCATCATGGCCGAGATGTTCGGCCATCAGTGTTACATTGCGTCGCGCGGACAAATGCGGAAATAACCCGCCTTCTTGAATGACGTAACCCATGCGCTGGCGCATATGCTCTAGTCGATCCGGGGTTAAAGACGCACCGTTAAAGTGGATGGTACCGCTATCTGGTTGAACCAGCCCGATTATCATGCCCAGAATGGTCGATTTTCCGCACCCGCTTGGGCCTATCAGGACAGTCGTCTTGCCGGGGGCAATCGTAAGGTCGAGGTCTGTAACTACCTGGACCGGGCCAAAAGACTTTGAAATTTTCTCAAGGTCAAACATGACACCATCTCACAGGATGGACGTCGCCACGACAAGGCCGTTATTCGCGACACTATCCGCATTCCCCTTGCTCGCGGGCCTTCAGGGACTTATGAAGAGGCCGCAACTGCTCCAATCAAATATGTGACGCGGATATGACTGCTTCCGTAAATCCTGCTGCCGAAACCAGCCCCCGATCAAACGCCCAGCAAATGGCCGTAATCGGGTTGATCAGTGCCGGTCATTTTATCAGCCATTTCTATGTTATCTGCCTGGCACCCTTGCTGCCGGTGATGGCGGCGGATTTAAAGGTTGGGTATGCCGAACTTGGGCTTATTACTTCGGGGTTTTTCCTGGCAGGCGCGGCGCTGCAAATGCCGGCAGGAATGTTGGTAGATCGTATCGGTGCCAAGCGGGTGTTGTTTGTTGGCATGTTTATTTTGTCCAGCGCAATCACGCTCGCTGGGCTGACGGAATCCTATTGGGCCCTGCTTATCCTGTTTATGATCGCTGGTGCCGGGAATTGTGTTTTTCATCCCTGCGATTATGTGATCATGTCCTCTTCTATCAGCGAAGATAAGCTTGGTCGGGCCTTCAGTATCCACAGCTTTAGTGGTTCAGCAGGGTTCTTTGCGGTACCGCTGTTGATGCCGTTCCTTGAAGGTCTAACCGATTGGCGGACGGCATTGTTTATTGCGGGCGTTTGCGGGCTTGCGGTCGCAGGTGTGATCCTGCTGCTTCAGAGTGTCCTGATTGACACCGCCTCCCGTAAAAAGAAAGAGTCTGGGCAGCTCCGCCGGACCAAGGATGCGCTTCTCTCGCGGCGTATCCTGTCTCATTTCGTGTATTTTATTACATCATCGGCGGCGACCAGTGCTCTGGCGGGCCTCACAATTGTTGTCCTGGTGGCCCATTATGGCGTCACCAAAAGCCTCGCCGGGTTTATCTTGCTGGCCTATTTGATTGCGGCTTCGGTGGGTGTCATCGCTGGCGGCATTATTGCTGACAAAACCAAACGTCATGACCTGGTTCTTATCGCGACCATGCTGGTTGCCGCGGTCGCCACAGCGATTGCCGCTACCGGATTGGTGACCTTCTGGGTCTGTGTCGTGATGCTGGTCATCGCGGGGATAACCAAGGGCATTGTCGCACCATCGCGGGACTTGATGGTTCGGAATGATGCGCCGACAGGGTTGCTGGGTGGTGT